>Ga0307507_10001776_pt1 | contig 47382 bp, 8 predicted proteins | sample 7_EM_MG_FD_207223 | JGI IMG/M metagenome (GOLD analysis project Ga0307507, IMG submission 207223) | Populus trichocarpa ectomycorrhiza microbial communities from riparian zone in the Pacific Northwest, United States - 7_EM | ecosystem: Host-associated > Plants > Roots > Unclassified | place...
ATTATTATATAATATAGTTATGAGTATAATGCATATAAATTTTATGTTATTATATAAAGGGGTTAAAAAGTTATTGTATTTTTGGTGGGGTAAAAAAGCGTGCATTTGGTGAGGCCGTGCATTTGGTGATACGCACGGTTACGGCTCTTTTAGCTTAGCGATTTTTACCAATCTTTTTAAAACAACTGTATATAAGGCAGAGCTCTTTATTAGTAGTATCTTCCCTTTAACCTAGGCAAGTCCTTTAGCGGAATTCCTAGAACGGAAAGACTTTTATAGCCATTTATAGTTAACCTCCTACTTAGTTAAGAGGAGTTATATAAGTTATTATTAAAGTGGAAGGATTTTATGTAGTAGCCCGTTGTCTAAGCCCTTAATAACGCCAATTATTAAATCCAGATGGATTTTAAGCTGCTTTAACTCTAAATATATATACTTTAGTATAAGATCCTAGTAAAGAAGCCTCCATAATATATCTATAACTAATAAAGGTTATCCTAAATAAGGAATTAAAGGCTTAGGCCGGTAAAACAATTAAGGTACTTTGTTAACATAATTACTAGTCCCTAAGACATCCTAAAGGTTATAAATTAAAAATAATAGAAATTAGTAGGTAATCACTTCAAACTAGGCGGCTTTTTCACCACTAAATATACTTATTATAAGGCTATTGCCCAGGTGTACGGTAGGGGGCAGGCAAGCCGAGCATGAGTCACAAGGAGAGTCGATGGAAGAGGACGATATGGTAAAGAGTAGGTATGGCAATACCTTATACGGAGACGAACCGATGAGGAGGGAAGGACTGTAAGCCTAAGGGAGCTTATAAGGAGGTGCCAAGGGCTAGCCAAAGGCTAGCCTTAGCAGCCCCCAAAAGATCCCTTACACTTATTATGCTTATTTCCTATCTTTAGGGGTACTATAATATATATTAATTATAGGTTGTGCCTCTAGCTATAGGTCCTGTTTCAACTCCTATAGTAAACCATTTCCAGTTCTCTTAGGAACTATACCTTAAGTACCTAGTTAATATTCTTCTATCTTCCAAGATCTATACTTAGAACCCCTTAGTACCCTACTATAGATTTATATTATACCATATATTACTAAGTGGCAATAACGTCTAACCCTAAACTCCTTTATTTATCTATGCAAAGAATATTAAAAACAGTACCCCTTACACGAGAGTCTAGTTAGTGCGGCTTAGCCACCCTCCCCACTAGCAGAGGTAAGCTTAAAGTATTTTACGCTTTAATTACCTATTATAAATACCGCTAATTATACTACCGTTTTAATAGCGGTAAAAATGGTTAGCTAATATAAGTCTGGAATAATTACAGGACTAATATATATAGGTAGTAATTTGATTAAACTACCCTACCTCCGCAAATACAGTCCTAAAAGTATCCCTTAACCCTTATATAAAAGCGCAACCAGATTTAAAAGCTATTAGCGTAGAAGTTAACTTATGCAATTTTATACAATATATTATTATCTCTATTAGCTGCGGTTAAATTTATTTTAATAAGTTAAGATATATAGGAGGATAGATTATTTATGGTAGGGTTTAACAGTAACTAGATAATATTATTTTAGTTAATAGTATAGGTATAGAGAGTAAATATTTCTGGAGTATATTTTAGATATTTTAGATATTTTATTAATACACTTAGTTATAGGAAGTAAGTAGACCTATAAATACTAAAATATACAGCTGCTGCTAACCTTGTCCTATTTATTAGTATAGTATATAAATAAACCTATAAATACTAAGATGTATAGCTACTGCTAACCTTATCCTGTTTATTAATATAGAATATAAATAGACCTACAAATACTAAGATATACAGCGACTGCTAATTTTATTCTATTTATTTATAAGGGATATTATTATGGTCACCTTGGGTTGCCCTTAGGACAGCCTCCGGACGCCCCTTAGATAGTCGCCAATTATGTGCTGGAGGTATATGCCTATAGTATATAGTCTTCACAATCCTAAAGGCCTTACCTCCTTAAGAATTTGTCTCTCTTACCAATCTATCCTATTCTATAATTGTGTCCTTATAGCCCCCTATCTATAAAGCCCCCTTATATTTAAATCCTTCCTACTCTATTTAGAAGGGCAGCTGGCTTAAGGACCAGATTATTTATTTATATCTTTTATTTACATCTACCACTCCTCCCTTAAAAAACTTCGCGATAACTTAAATAGAAACTCTACGGACACCTTATAAAAAGCCGTCGCATTAAGGCAGGAAGGTCCCTCTAATAGCGAAAGATTATAACAATATAAACCTCTAGGTAAGACGGCCGAATAAGCCTTAATACCCAGATATACTAGGAGCTTAAAGACTCTCGCATACCTATGGTTACCGTTAAGGAAAACGCAGATACCCTCTATAATAGATATAACGCTACTAGAAAGTAACTGGAACCCCTCTAGTCCTATCTAGGCTAATTAGAAGACTAAGCACTAGAGGCAACTTTAAGATCTTCCCCTAAGCTAGAAATACTAGAGGAATATACTAATGCGTTTAACTAGGGACCCAACTGGAACCCTCCTAGAAGACTACCAGCCTATAATTGGTATAGTAGCGGTGTATAGACTGCTTATAAGCTAAGCAGGCCTACTTCTTTAAATAATTTAACCTAAACACTAACTTAAGACCTAAGGCTTATTAGGAAACCCATACTAGTTATTAGTGCTAATATTACCTCTATAGCCGGAGCTTCCCTAGGCCTAAATTTAGAAAGTTAAGAGCCCTATACTTATATCCTTTAAGATGGATATTAAAAAGCTATTATAAGGCTCTTAGAAGCTATATAGGAGAAAGCCACTAATAAATATATTAGAACCCTTTAAGGGCAAACTTAGATCTAGTAAGGTTTAATCTAAGCTAAGTAAGTTCTTTTATAACCTAGCTAAGGCTAAGGGCTTTCTAGGGGCTACTTAGTACCCACCTAAGGAAGTGTAGAAGACTTAGAGAGGCATTTATATAATAATATAAGGGCGCGAAGAGGCTTTAGGGAAGATTCAAAGGAGTAATATAAATTCTATCTAAATCTAAGGGTATATAGCTCTTGTAGAGAACAAGACGTTGCGTAAAGAAGAGAAAGGAATAACGAGAGAATTATATAATTAAACAGTCAGGGTCTTGGTGGTCGGTGCGTGCGCATATGCACACGCGGTATATGACGTATTTCGGTGTTACGGCGCTGGTAGAAAACGGTGGATTATAGCAGACAATCGCAGACAGTTGCAGATAGTCGCAGATAGTTGCAAATAGTTGTAAATAGTTACAAATAGTTACAAACAGTTACAAACAGTTTCAGATAGTTATCTGTCAAGTGTTTCACCAAGACATTCCTACTGTAACTGGGCTAGTCCCGTTAAAAATAAATAGAAAAAGAATATAGACTAACTGGCTAAGGCCTTCGGTAGTTTAGAACTCCATTATAGACCCAACGCCTAATATTTAGACGATTAGGTTTGCGAAATAAACAACTTCTTTAAGATGCTAATAATATAAAATAATACCAAAGAACGTATATAGTGGATTATTAGTAAGATTAAAGACTAATTACTAAACTAAATTACCCTTAATTAACTTAATAAAGAGTAAATTACTATATAGCTATAGCTGCAGACCTTTCTAAAAGGTTAGACCTAAGATCCGTATATTATATAATATAATAATATAGAATAATTCTAGAATAGTATATAGCTAAACCGTTAAGATTTCCGCTAGTTTATAAACTTTCTAGAAATTTATACTTAATAGATAGACCTAAAGCCCTTTAAAAATAAGGATGGTAGTGTCTATAAGAAGAAGAAGATCGGATTTATCTAGGCTAAAATTAAGCTAGTAATTTGTTACAAAATAAAGCGCATAGGAGCCCTACTATGGATTACTGTATATATAGATTTTAAACAAGCGGTTCTAAACGCTAAAGATATAATAAGGAACTAGACCTCTTCTAGTAAGAAGCTAAGGGGTAGCTAAAAGTATAGGCACTTTAGTAATAATATAGGGCAGACCTAGTGTTTAAAAAAGCCGTTCTTAAAGAGAACTTTAGAATAGTTAAAGTTAGGAGCCTTAAGCAGTGGGAAAGATTCCTATAGCTAACTTAATACCTATTTAACACCCTTATAGGAACACCTTAAGAAGCTAAAAGAAAATTCTTATTAGAAAAATAAGTAGGGTAATAAACGCACTAATAAACTAAAAAAAGAGAAGCCCTAGTTACAGACGTCTCCTATTTATAACTAGGGCAAGATACGGAAGGGACGATTCTCTATATTACTATTAAACTAAAAATAATACTCCCTATAGGCGAGATATGTTAGTTCTAAGCACTGTATAACAGTGGCGCCGAAATTAATCTTATATAATATAATTTGGCAAAAGAGTATAAACTTATTCCATTGCTAGGGTAGCAAAAACCTATTATAGGCTTCCTAAATAAGCATTTGATTAAACTATATAGCGCCTATAAGCTTATAGTATTAGTGACCAATATATATAACTACACTAAGGTAGTTAGCCCACAACCCTTCTAGGCGGCTAACTTTATAGGTTATAACCTTATCCTTAAATATTCTTAGCTTATAGAAGTAGATTTTAAAATACGCTTTAAAATAGGAGCTTTTAAATAGTAGAACGATAAAGAATTAGAAGGGTGTATATTACTAATAAGCTTAAAAGACATCCTAGAAGATATAGCTCTAGGTAAAATAGTATATACTCTATACCTAAAGGAGTATTAGATCTAACCCCTGTTTTATAGCAAGATAAGTATAGAGCCTAGTATAGGCGATAACCCTTTTATAATAAATACCCTATAGGGAACTGCTGGATAGGTTATAGAGACACTATAGGGAGGCGGCAATCTTAAAGATCTTATAAGATACTTCTACCGCTATAGGTTACTTTGGCTTAAGCAATATATAGAGAGTATACTATAGTACCTTAAACGCTGCGTTAAAGAATTCCCTACCCTCTACTGGCTACTGCATAAAACTATTTAATATATAGTGGCAACTATATATAAACAGCTACTAAAGCGCGTAACGCTGCCCGTAAGCATTTTAAGGGAGCTCTAAGACCTACCTAATAATAATATAGAGGATAAGCGTAACCCCAACTTATTAAATATTCCGTTAGGCCTAAGGGACTTACTTAGGGTATTTTTAGGCAGGTAAGCAAAAGTTATTTAGCGGAACTTAGAATATAATTATATAATTAATTTAGAAGAAGGCAAATAACCGCTAAACCTTCCTATTTATAACCTCTTTTATAAAGAGCTTAAGATCCTATAGGAATACCTTAACGACTTACTGGAAAAGGAATAGATTTAGCCCAGTAAGTTACTAGTAGGCGCGCCGATCTTCTTTATCCTGAAACTAGATAGAACTATAAGGCTATGCGTAGACTATTGCGGTTTTAATAAGATTAGAATTAAGAACCGTTACCTACTACTACTAGTTAGTAAAATGCTGAATTAACTATCTAGGGTAAAGATCTTTATAAAGCTAGATCTATAAGACGCCTATTATAGGCTCTATATTAAAAATAGAATAAGTAGAATACCGCTTTTAAGACCTAATATAGCTACTTTAAGTATATAGTAATACCTTTTAGGCTAGCCAATGTGCCTATAACATTTTAATTGTATATTTATAGAGCCTTAGGGGGATTAGTTAACCGTATATATATTATTTATTTAGATAACATTTTAATCTACTTAGAAGATAAGGATTAGTATAAGCAATATGTCCACAAAGTGCTAGAACATTAGATAATTAGGGCCTCTACGTTAAGGCGTTAAGGTAATTTCTAGTATAGTTTTAAATAATATAAATAATAATAGGGTCTATTAGGTGTTATATAACCCCTAGCATATAGCTTAAAGTCTCTTTATTAAGAACTTTAAGTAACAATAATATTATTTAATTAAATTTAAATATGCTAGTTCTTATTAATTAAAGCTACTATTAATTTATTTATTTAGATCTTATTTAACCATTAAGCCTCCTCCCTTAAAGCCCTAAATTTAGGCTATTACTATTACTCCTCTCCATATTTATTCTGTCTATACTATATAATGGACCTTTTTAAAGACGCTTTTATATATAATATATACTTTTATTCTTACGTTCCTAATAGTAAAGGCTTATAGGTATATTACTTCTTTATTACTATAGCCTCTATACCCTTTACTATAGCCACGGTTATAGCTAAAAAGCACCTATAAAATATTTATAAATAAGAGTTAAAAGACTATAAGTAGGAGTACTTTTATAAGGCAGCTATAAACTAGGCTACCCTTAAAGCACTTACTACTTCTATAGTCTAGGTAAAGTTGGCCATAAAAGAAATATACTAGGCTTAGCTTGCCGCTAATAAGAAGAATTCTACTATAATTAACGCGATAGAGGTTAACTTTAATAAGTCTTCTCTTCCTTTTACTATAAAGAGCCTAGACCTACTTTTTTCTAAATTTCTAATTTCTAAAGTTACCATACTCTAAAAGGGTCTATTTATTCTAAAAACTTTATAAAGTTATATAATAACCTATTTAGGATTAACTCTAATTAAATAGAGTTAATAGTAGACAAAAGAGTTATTATCTTTAGTAATAGCTCCAAAAAGGACTTCTTCTTTATAGGTATTTAGTTTAAAGGCTTTATTAACTACTATATTATTATCTAAACCCTCTAGGCTATGTTAGCCCCCTTAGCTATTATAATAGCAAAATTCTACTAAGCTATTATAGGCTTCTCTGTATAGTTTATCTAAAATAACATCTTTAATATAGCTATAAGGCTTAGTTAAACTAATCCTACGAACTAGGCTATCCCTATTAAACTATAAGTAGCTGATTATAACTTTGCTACCCTACGCCTAGCCCTATTATCTATTAGCGACTTAGTTAATTAAGGTATAAATATAGTAAGAAGGACGTATGTAAGCCTATATAATTAGATTATCTATAAATAAGAATCTAAAGCTAGAGAAGGAAAAGGAGAAGAAGAGTAGCGCTAGTTAAAGTAGGGTTCTTTTATACGGTCCTCTAGTTATATAATTACAAAGTTCTATTAAGTTCTACTAACTAGGTTCTGCCGTTTTCTGCTAGTGCTATAACATTACCCCCCCTAATAAAGCCTGCCCTTAGGCTTTATATATCTATATTACACCTATAGGGTATTTTTATCCTTATACTTTATAGGCAACCTATTATCCTATTATAGGACACCTCTATAATACCTTATATACGTCTACCTGTTTCTACTAATGTAGTAAAAAGAAACCAACCGCGAAATAGCAATCTAATAGCAATCTAATGGCAATTTATAGCAATCTAACGGCAATCTGCCGCATTCTACTATATTCTGCTAAGTTTACTAAATCCTACTAAGTTCTACTAAGACTACTACTTAAATCCTATTCTACTCTATGCATATATTGACTAAGCAACTAAATTTATAATATATACACTTTCTCCCTATTTCCTTGCCCTTTCTCCTTATATAATGTCTTAACTTTATTACACAGTTTATATACATAGCTTAATAATATCTACTTTGCTATATATTATTATTGCTTATACTTACTCCGTAATACTATATTACGTTAACCTTATATACTATTCTCTAAAATATAGAATAACCCTAAAGCTTCTATAACAGCCACTAGCATTATATCCATACTTTAAAAACAATTAGCAGAAATATAGAAGTCCTTTATAGACGTCCTTATATAGAACTAAGCCACTTTAACTTAATAATAAACTAAATAAGAAGGATAATACTAGCAAATAATTAAGGACCTCTAAGAAAAAATCCATATCCTTAAAATGCCTAGACTAGGGCCCTAAGACTAAATACTATCTCTAAAGACAAACATGTAGGATAAAAGTCCTAACCCTATAGTAGCTATTCACCCTAAACTAACTACTGTTCTATAATAATTTAAATAACTACTAAACCCTCTAATGTTTACTAGTAAATAATAAGAACTTTAACTATTTCTAAGCCAGCTTAAAAATAAGCTAACTAGTAATGCTAACCAATACCTAACTAAAACTAACTAACTCTATTACGCCCTAAGTTAACTAGGAGGAGATATAACTAAACTTAGTATAAAGTCTAGTTATACTTCTTAAAGCTATATATAGTAACCTAAACCGCTAAGCTACCGCTTAGAGGAAGATAAACTATATAGCTTAAAGCATAAAAAGCTTCCTAGTATACTTCTCTAAATTTAACCATTACGTAAAAAAAAAACAGGCTGGAACGACTCCGTACTAATTAATAGCCTTATTAAGTCCCTAAACACTAAACTAAAAACCTCCCTAAGAGGCATAGACCTACTAGGAGCCCTTAATGCCTATATAAATATTATTAACAAATAGTATAATAATATACTACGCTTAATACTAAAGTCCGGTCCTTAATATAATATAACAACCCTATAAACGTCTACTAAGTTATTATCTTAGCCTAAGCACCCTAACGCCGTAGATATTAATATAGGGACCCTAAAATACACCCTACTAGGGTCCCCTAAATAAGAATAATATATTAAGCTAGGCCTTCACTTTAAATATAAAAGCAAAACTTATATCTTGAAATACTACTCCGTCCCTATACCCCAACATAATTTATAAATAGCTAATACTAGCAACTATTTACCACATTAATCCTCTAGTTACTATTTCTAATCTTTACCTAGTTCTAGCCTTATATCTAGTAAGCACCACTTATAAAAATAAAGTTATAACTAATATTCTATATGAACCCCGCCCTAATTACCTTTAAAAAAAGATTTTAGAGCTAAATTACTTTCTAAAATAGCGCTGCCTTAGAATCTTATTAAATACTCTAGATATTATAAACTCTAACTCTTAGGATTACAGCATAACTATTAATTATTGTCTTTAGCAGAATAATTAGCGGGCTAGTACTCAAGCCCTAATTAATACAGGAGCTAGTAGTATAGAATTTATTAATAAGATCTTTATATAAAATAATAGTTTTACTCTAATCCCCCTTAACTAGTATATTAATATATTTAGATTTAATAGTAAACATACTATCTTAGGCCGTATTACCCATGTAGTATTCTTAAAACTTTAATACCTAAACCATAAAGAACTAATTAGGTTTTTATAACTATCCTAGGTTATTTAGTAATTTTTAAATAATCCTAGATAAAGCTATATAAGGTAACCATTAATTAGGACAACCTTAAGCTTTTATTTACCGCCTCCTATTATAAGCAGAAGTGCCTTATAACTTGTTACTTAGACTTTAAACTAAAATCTAAAAATCTACTAGGATCCACTAGTTTAAAATTTCCATTAATATCTACCCTATATCTAAAAAGTCTACCTAATTCCACTAACTTAAGAATTTTACTAAATTCCACTAATATAAGATTTCTACTAACGTCTACTAAGAACCTAAAAACTATACTAGACTATATAAACTAACTCTAACTACTGCACCCTAAACTAAGTAGAAGCTTAAGCTTAATATATAAAAGTACTAAAAGAACTAGTATTCTACTATAAAAAAGATACTTAAAGAACATAAACCTAAATCTAATTCTAACTCTATACCTAATACTAAACCTAAAACTATATAAGAAACTATATAAGAAACTAAGGATAACTTAAGCTTACTTAACACCTTAAATATCTATATAATTAGAGCTACCCTATTAGCATAACTTGCTAAAAAACCTAAATATATAATCTTTACTATTAGAATGGCTAATATTAAAAAGGCCCTAGCACTAAAAAAGTATACTAATCCTGCTATAAAAATACCAATATGCCACCATAAATATTTAAAAGTATTTTTATAAAAGGAAGCTAATAAGTTAGTAAAGCACCAACTATATAACTATAAGATTATACTTAAAGAAAGAAAACAGCTAGGATTTAGACCCCTATATAGAATATTCTAAAACAAACTTTAAGTACTATAGAAGTACTTAGACAAATACCTTGGAAAAGGATTTATTAGAGAAAGCTCTTTACCTATAGCTATACCTATAATCTTTATTAAGAAACCTAGCGGCGGTCTACGCTTTTATATAGACTACTAATCTCTTAACGCTATTACTATTAAAAATCGGTATCTACTCCCGTTAATTTAAAAACACTAAACTAATTAAATAAGGCTTGCTACTATATAAAACTTAACCTTATCTATATATATTTAACCGCCTCTATATTATAAAAGGAGATAAATAGCTTACTATATTCCGCACTAGGTATAGACTATTTAAATACTTAGTAACGCCGTTTAGTCTTATAAATGCCCTAAGTTTATTCTAGTACTTTATAAATAATATACTATAACTTTACCTATACGTTTTCTATACTACTTATATTAATAATATCTTAGTATATAGTAATAACCTAACTAAATATAAAAAATATGTTAACCTTATTCTAAAACTCTTCGCGGAGCTAGCCTATAGTTAGATATAAATAAATACGAATTCTATAAAACGGAAGTCCTATACCTTAGACTTATTATTTCTATAGATAGTATATAAATAGACTTAAAGAAGATTAAAGTAATTATAAACTAGTAAAAACCTAAGAATATTAAGGACGTAAGAGCCTTTATAGGGTTTACCAACTTTTACTAATAGTTTATTAATAACTTCTCTGCTCTAGTTTTACCCTTTATAGCTCTAACCTAAAAGGATAAAGCCTTTATCTTTAACAAGGAATATAAAAAGGCCTTTACCTATTTAAAAGTTATATTTACTACTATACTTATACTTTAATACTTTAACCTAAACTAAAAAAGTTTTATAAAAGCTAATTTATTCAACTATATTACTAGAGGCATTCTATATTAGTATAATAAGAAAGGAGCACTGTACCCTATAGTATACTTTTAAAATAACTAAGCCTAGCTAAATATAACTATAAGATCTATAATAAGGAATTATTAGCCATTATTAGATATTTTAAATAATGGCAATCTAAACTAGAAGGCGCTGGATTTCTAATTAAGGTCCTTAGCAACTATAAAACAGTTAAGTTATTATTAAGCCCACTAGTTAAAATATCTATCCTATTTCTAATTCTCAATTATATACTACTTAGGCGTTTAAAGATAAAAACCTAATACCCTAACCGAATATTTATAAAATATGCCAGTATTAAAAAAAGTGTATACCTACCGTAATTAAACCCTACTTTACGTTAAGCTATTTAACCCTCCTATTAAAGATGTTATAATATACATCCTTAAAATAAATAATTAATTAATTAAATAGATAATAGTTAATAAATACCTAAATAATAAGTTTATTTAAGAGACGCTTAAGCTAATCTAAAGTAGCATTAGATACTCTAAAAAGATTTCTTTAAGTAAATATATAGCTTATAAAGACCGCTTATACTATAAAAACTACCTAGTTATACCTAACCACAATAAACTTAAGCTTAAGCTCCTTAAATATATATATAACCTACTAGTAGCCGGTTACCTAGGCTAAGAAAAAACCCTAGAACTACTTTAATAAGAATATTAGTGGCTAAATATATATAATATAATATAAAGGTATGTCTTTAGCTATTATACCTACTAATAAGCCAAAGCTTTGTATAAGATATATAATAGCTTTTTAAAGCCACTGCCTATTCTAAACTAAAGATAAAAGGATATCTTAATTAACTTTATTATTAAGCTTTCTATAAGTAAAGGCTATATAAATATTATAGTAATTATAGACCGACTATCTAAGATAAAATACTAAATTACCTACCCTAATATATTAGCATCTACCATTGCCCAACTATTTCTAGACTATGTATAGAAACTCTACAAACTCCTTAAAACAATTATCTCTAATAAAGGCAGCTAGTTTATCTCTATATTTTAGAAAAAACTAACTACTTTACTCCGTATTAAAGTACTATTATCTATAATATACTACCTAGAAACGAATAGTTAAATAAAATATGTAAATGCTATAATAGAATAGTATATTTAGATATATACGTTATATTTATAGGACGACTAGATAGACTGGCTTGTATTTACTAAGTTTACTATAAATAACTCCGTCTTAGAAACTATAAAGATCTCCCTATTCCTGGCTAACTATAGCTAGTACCTGTAAATAGGTTTTAAACTCTTTAGTAATATTCCTTACCTAATTTATTACGTCTTATAAGTTATAGAGGCAAATTAATTTATAAAGAAGATGGAAGAACTATAAGAGTTCCTTACTAATAAAATAATATAGGCCTAATCTGTCTATAAACCCGCAGTAAATAAGAATTAAACCCTAGCACTAGCCTACTAAATTAGTAACTTTATCTAGCTAGATATAAGAAACCTAAATATAAAATAACCTATTAAGAAATTTAATTAAAGAACGCCGGCCCTTATAAGGTTAAAAAGATTATATTTCCTTATACCTACTAACTAAAGCTCCCTAATACGGTTAAAATCCACCCTATATTCTATATATTAGTCCTCTACCATACTACCCCTATATTAGAACCCCTGCCTAAATAGATTTAAAACCCTCCCCCACTAGTTAAAGTAAATAGTAAGGATAAGTACTTTATTAAAAGAGTTAATAATATTAAGTATAATAAACGGAAATATAAATATATATACCTTATAAAATAAAGAGGCTTTACTAAGCCCATATAGGAACCCATTAACTCTATAGGACTTATATAAGCTGCAGAAGACTTTTATAAACTCCACCTAAAACTACTATAGCCCTATCTTATAGAAGCTTAAGTTTAAAGGGGGGTACTATTATAAGACATCTCCGTAATACCTTATATATATCTACCTATTTCCACTAATATAGTAAGAAGAGACTAACTGCGAAACGGCAATCTAATAGTAATTTAATAGTAATCTATAGAAATCTAATGGTAATTTAATGGCAATCTAATGGCAATCTGCTGTATTCTACTATATTTTGCTAAGCCTACTAAATCCTACTAAGTTCTGCTAGGACCGCTATTTAAATTCTATTCTACTTCGTGTATATATTAACTAAGCAACTAAATTTACAATATATACACTTTCTCCCCGTTTCCTTACCTTTTCTCCTTATATAACGTTTTAACTTTATTACGCAGTTTATATATATAGCTTAATAATATCTACTTCGCTATATATTATTATCGCTTATGCTTACTCCGTGACACAGGGCTTATATATTAATTAAGTTACTAAGCTAATAAACTCTTAGTTGGTTAAATTGATTAAATCTTAGCAATTAATTGAATTTAATATTAAAGTCTCGTTAATTGGTTTGCAACCCTATATATTAATTAATATTTAAACTGCGTTTTTTAAAGATAACAGATGAAGACCCAATAAAAGAATTTAGGGTAAAACTTTAAAGTATTAAACGGCCGGTTAGGATCTGGATAGAAACTCTTAGCAGTAACTTTACTATCTGAATCTTTTAATTAGCGGTGGCTTAATAGGCGGTAAAAGAAGCTAAGACACTACTTAGGGCTTATTTTAGCTTTCCCGTTTATCTATTTTTACTCTTTATTATATTTTATATGTTTTTCCCTATATATCTCTTTTACGCGTCTCTTAGAGCTATAAGTAGAGATATAAGTAGAAAGGGGTATCTAGGAAGGGAATGTTAAAGCTAAGCCTTAATTTACCCCTATAGATTAACTATATACTATTTATTTAGACCTACTCCTACCAACCCACTTTCCTATCTAGACTGCCCCCTTTACTTCTCTTTTTACTCCTACCTTTACTCCTCTCTCTGCTCGTGCCTCTACTACCTATATTTCGCCTATACCTCTCTTATATAAAAAGGGAGACGTATAGAAAGAGACGCGTAGAGAGAGACGCGTAAAGTATAATAAAGAGTAAAAATAGATAAACTGGAAAGCCATAATAGGCCCTAAGTAGTCTTGGCTTCTTTTACTACTTGCTAAGCCGCCGTTAATTAAAAAAAATTGTATAAAGGCTTAGTTAATAAAATAAGAATCTATTGATAGCTAATAAACTAGAATTCCAAGATAAGGACTTATTAGCATTTTGTTAGGGTGCCAAGATCCTAGAGGCCTTCTGACAGTCCTATCCGTGGCCTTTGTAGCTGCGCCTTGACCACCCACCCGAAGGGTAGGTGGTAGACATCCAAATAGCCAGGACACCTCAATAGCCATAATTAATCAACTTTCTTAATTATTTAATTACCACACAACCACAAATATAAGCGATTATCTATCAACCAAAAACCAGGTCGCTTACCTTGCTTAAGCCATCCGCAACAATAAATATCCCTCAATTGCAGAGGCAACGCGTGAGAACCCTAACCTGTACAGTCGCGTCAAGTATCGCGTTGCTAGACGAACATCTTAATCAGATCGACCTGCAATAAATAAGCTACTCAGCAATACGGAAGAAGAAGGCATTATGCTATAGATTACACGGCTAAACAATATTAGGCAACGCCTTAGCATTTCTATACTTAAATAATTCGTTAATTATATTCTTATTAACCGTTATACAGATCCTACCAAACCACTATATACCTGCGGTACTAAATAGGCTACACGATTCTGCAAGCGCTAAAAGGTTATACTTAAGACTAAGGTACCTAAAGAGGCAAAGAGACAGGCCGCTAAAAATCCTCTTCTTATAAAAGAGTTGGTTTGATGCGCTAGGGAGAGATATTAAGAAGTACGTGGTATAGCATAAAGATATATACAATATGGATAAATTAGGCATACGTATAGGACAAGGCAAGAAAGAGAAGGTACTTATTATTTATAATAAGGCAGCACGGTGTAAGGTAGGTAAGGCATTTAGCTATAAATCTACTATAATTACAGAGACGATTTACGCAGATGGCTATATTATCCCACCTCTTATTATCTTTAAAGGCAAGACCTACTAGATACACTAGTACTCAGAAACAACAATTCCCAATAGCTATACTATTAGTATTAGTAATACAGCGTATATAAACAACAAGATTGCGCTTAAATGGATTAAACACTTTAATCTTTATATGTAAAGTCGGACAAAGGGTGCATATAGACTCCTTATTTTTAACGGCCATGGCTTTTATAAGACGCTAGAATTTACGCAATACTATATTAATTAGAAGATCTTACTAGTGCGCTTTCCCTCGCATCTTATGCATAAGATACAGCCGCTTAATGTAGTTGTGTTTCAGCTATTTAAGCACTGGTATGGCAAGGCTGTAAACCAGGCTTACCGCAATAGCGCCTTTAAGATTGATAAGATGGAATTTCTTTACCTTATTCCTAACGTACGGAAGCGCACATTTAAGAAGATAATAATTAAAGCAGTATTTGCAGAGACTGGCCTTTACCTATTTAACCTAAAGAAGGTACTTAATAAACTACCTCCGCTACCTAAGGCTACACTAGAGAAGGACCTATTATCAACAACTATTAATATTACGACACTAAAAACACTTAGGCAGTCAAGCGACCTAGCTTAGTATATTAGGCAGAATTAGGAGAAATAGGAGAATAAGGACCTAAATAAGGCTATATAGAAATATATATACAGGGCAGAGATTCTGCTTCAGGCATTTAGATCTCTTAAATGGCAGCTAAAAGAGACTAAGGCTAAAAATAAGTGACGCTAAAAGTAGAAGGCTAATGCTAGAAAGGTTATATAGAAGTTTGGGGTAATTACAGTTGCAGATAGCCGTTCACTAGCTAAAAAGAGGAAAATAGCTGATAAAAAGAAGCTCGCAAATAAGCATAAAAAGCGGGCTAAAACACTGTCACGGGACACCTCCGTAACACCTTATACACGTCCACCTGTTTCCACCAACTCGTCTACCTGTTTCCACTAACTTATCTACCTATTTCCACTAACTCATCTACCTGTTTCTACTGACTTGTCCACCTATTTCTACCGACTTAGTAAGAAGAGACCAACTATAATCTACGGCAATCTAACAGCGTTCTGCTATATTTTGCCAAGTCTACTAAATTCTGCTAAGTTCTGCCAGGACTATAACCTAAAGCCTATTCTACCCCGTGCACGTATTAACCAAGTAACTAAGTTAATAATATATACCCCTTTCTTTCCGTTTCCTTACCTTCTCTCTTTACGCAACATCTTAATCTTATTATATAGTTTATATATATAGCTTAATAATATCTACTTCGCTATATATTATTACCACTTGTACTCGCTCTATAACACTATATTACATTAAAAACCTATACTCTACCCCGCCCTACTCTATCTAAAATACAGAACAACCTTAAAGCCCCTATAATAGCCGCTAACATTATATCTACACTCTAAAAACAATTGGTAAATATATAGAGGTCTTTTATAGACGCCCTTATATAGAATAAGGCCACTATAGCTAAATAATAAGCCAAATAAGAAGTACGGCACTAGGAATCAATAAAAGCACTTTAAGAAAAAGTCCATATCCTTAAGGCACTTATATTAGGGCCTTAAGACTAAATACTAGCCTAAGAGGCTGCTAACACGCCACCTATAGATAAGATAAAAATAACCAAATCTAGTATAAGGGGACTTTGTAGACAGGGGGCTATAAGGACACGATTGTAGGAACAGATAGATTATAGAGGAGACGAATCCTTAAAGAGGTAAGGCCTCTGGGATCGTGGAGACTATATACTAGGGGCACGTGCCTCCGGCACATAACCGACGGACGTCCGAGGGGTGTCCGGGGGTTGCCCTAAGGGCAACCCAAGGTACCGCAATAATATCCCTTACATTGCCCCCCCCCTTCTTGCGGTCAGCCCCCGATCGCCGTTACTTTACGGTAGGGAGATTATGGAGGGCTCGTCCCAGAAGGGGTTCAAAAAGATATTGGTATACCGCTGTATATTATCTATCTATCTAACCCCTGCTTTAAACTCCTGAAAACCTTAATAAGGAAAAAACATAACTAGAGAAAAGACGTGAGAATTGCCTAGAGACCCATTAGAAGCCTGCCAGAAACATGCCAGTAACTACCTAGGCTAACTCAAGGATTTTTATATAACTTTACATCTAAGCCTTTACGCCGGTCTGCAATTAATCACAAGTATTATAGGCAATTTAGTGTTCCTTATATAGTTCTATAGAACCTTTTAGTATTAGGTTTAGCATATAGGGCCTTAGCTTACCACCGTCTTTTAACTGCTAAGATATTAATCTATAATCTCTTCTTATAATCCTCTACGTTACTGACGTATTACTTCCGTATTCGCCCTTTAGCTATCTAGTACGGTTAAGGTATTAATTAGTTAATTAAGGAGACCTATCTCCCAAGATTTGGTGTATATGCTTCCAAATCTAGTAGTCCTGTGCTTATATAACTGGCATAGCTTCTCTGCCTAGTAAACAGGAGGGACACTTCACAACAGCATCTATAGCCCTTATACAATTGTTAAGAACGTCCGTAATATTGTTCTTTAATACCATAGCATTAATTAGGTATAATTTAACCTATATACGTCTTCAATTGACGTCTTAGTTGCCTTCCCCGGCCGCATTATTAGTTTTTGTAAGAAAGTAATGGTCAGATAATATATACTCATATTTCCTTCCTTCTAAATAACGCTATTATAACGGAGCTACGTCGGCAAGGTTGCGGCTATTCACCAAAAGGGTATTAGAAGGTAAAGTATAAGACGCCTTGCTTATTAAGCTTAATCCTTTTCCTTAACACCTAACCCCCCATTATTAACCTTCATCCAATTTTGGACGTATCTTCGATATATTATTAAGATTTTCTTCTTTTCCATTATCAATTCAATATACCTCTTCGTTCCCCTACCAACTACTCTTCTAAGCCGATTTCTCAGCGTATCCTGGCCCTGCCGTTATATATAGAACCCCAACCTCCGCTAACTCGCAACTGGTGCTAGTCCTGCTTAAATAACTTTACCTATATATTCTTAAAAAACTAGAAATCTAATAAGAGGATCCTAGAGGCCTGTAACAGGACATACTATATAAGGTCAAATACCTTTAGTTCTTATAATCATTACATGCGTACCAAGAGCGGCAGTTATATTAAGGTGGGTTTTCCTATCCTATGGATAGTTTTCTATTACTAACTTTAAGCTTTCCAATAGCCCGGGCCTAAGTAGCGGCGTGCTTTTAATATCCTTAACTACTACATCGCCCGGGCGCTTTTTTATTCCAGTGCCAATACTAAGCAACTGGGTCGAATTCAAGATTATACCACGGCCATCTATACCGCTTATAATTCCCAGCAAGCCAGCCAGCAACGCTTAATGCGAGAGCAAGGTTGGTATACTAAGGATAGGGTAAAGAATAGGGATAATAAGAAGAAGGTCGCCACATATCACAAAAAGGAGTTCGCGCATACGCATTAGGTTTCGAAAGAGCATAATATAATACGTTATTAGGTAGGTTACCCTTCGGGTACCTAACGGATAGGTAACTAACAGTTGCCATAATAAGGTCTTAGTGGTTCTGGACTATACCAACCAGCCAACGTCTCTGTCTATTCCGGGCTTAAGCGTATCTTTATTAACTATAAGCTTACGCCGTAAGAGCTTCGTTAGTACTGGTTTAGACCTAATATTAGTGTTAAGCGTTCAAGAATGTCCGCCCCAGCTACACCTTATTATCCTGCGCCCGTTTTTATGCCTACTTATACTCCTACTAAGGGGTCTTATTCCCGTCAGCCATCACTTGGTGGCCCTATGGATACTAATCCTACTCCTAAGAACGAGGCGTAGTGGCTCTAGGCATTCGTGGTTTAGACTTATAGGATTTAGGATTTGTTCTTATACATAGTAGCAGTTAAGGGCCTTAATTAAGGTGCTCGGAAGGCTCACAGAGAGGGCTTAGGAGCCTATAGGGAATGCAATACTAGCAAAATGCCCTATCAATTCCTATGCTATGTATATAAAAAGGCTAAGGACGTCTCTTACCCTAGGCTATAGCTTCAACCCTTATGGTTTCCAAAGCGTATCCGTTCTATGTCTAGTTCACCATAGCTACTTCTAAACCACCTTGGTATAGAATGGTAGCCATCTATTTCTTACTCTCTGGAGCCTTTCGCGGCCTACCACAAGCTTTCTTTTTGGGTTGCGATGATACAGTAGTATCAGAGCGCTTTCTGCGCCTTATAGATTATGGACCTTGGTCCCAATATTCTTTTAGAATATCTTTATAATACTTAAGGTGGTCCTCTGGTTTCTATATGGACTCTTTAGCAGGCCAGCCTAGCCATTTAACTTTATACTAAAGCTTGTTCTTAACAGACTTATGGCATAGTATAGCTTCAACCTTATACCGCTCGCCCACCACCTTAGGGTGTTTAATTGGGCCTAGTTAGAAGTTCTTTTCCAGTAGTGGTCTATACCATAGCTCTAGTAGGTTTACATAAAACACTAAATGCATATAGGCCATAAATAGGGGTAGCTAGAGACGGTAGGCTAGCTTGCTAATTTATTCCTTAACTTAGAAGGGACCTAGGTATCTTACATCAAGCTTCTTTAATAGTCGACAGGTCTTAATATTTATTAAACATAAAAGAACCTCATTACCTACTCCGAAATGCTTATCCTGGTGTTTATAGTTATACTAAAGTTTCTACTACTCCTAAGCATCTTATAGGCTTTGCTTCGCATGCTTCCATTACTCCTCCTATACCTTAAGGTACCCTTATACTCTCTAGTAGATGTCCTTAAACTTCCCAGTAGGGTCCTATAATTAATCCTACTGTCTTAGCTAGTAATTATTAGGTATACCATCAAATCCTAATAATTAGACGCCGTAGGCAATCTAAATTGGTGCGTACTAATGCGATGTATGTTACTTTAAGTTATAAGTATACTCCGCGTACGGAAGTAGCTTACACTAATTGTCTTATTAGTAGTTTAAATATATCTATAGGTAAGACTCCAGTTCCTAGTTCTGGCGTTCCATTTGCCCATCTATCTGTAGGTGGAAAGCCGTACTATAACAGTAGTCTATCTTTAAATAGAAGCATAGATCCGACCAGTATTAGCTTATAAAGACGCTGCCCCTATTAGTAATAATAGAGTGTGGCTAATCTACCTTAAGAAAGCATTTCTCCCTAATTAGGTTTACAAGCACTTGTGCATTAATCATCTTATTAACAGAAAGGTATTAGACGTACTTTAAAAACCTATTAATAAGTATAAGGACCGAATCATATGTTTATCCTTACTTATCCTTAGATAGCGGGAGATCTGTAATGAAATCCATAGCATAATATCGCTATGGTTCGTTTACGGGAGGAACCGATTTAAGTAAACCCCATAGCTTATGCCTTTGGATTTTATATACTTAACACTTCTTATAGTAGCTAATATACTCCTTTGCTTCCTGCCTAAGCCTTAGCCAATAGTATTTGCGTTAAAGTAATTCCACTATCTTAACTTGACCATAGTGGCCGCCCAGAGAATTATTATAATTCTTTATAAGAATCTTCTGCCGTAGATTTGCTTTATATGGCACCCAAACCTTACCATTTCTACGCAGTAGGCCCATTAGGTCCAGTTCCCAATTTTAGCACCTTACAGCTTCCTTTCCATCACATTTCCGGCCTACTTCCGCATTAAAGATAGCATAGGAGGCGTCCCTCTATTGCACCTTACGGATAAAATCCGTTAACCTTTTAGATAGTTCCCAAGTAAAAGCTATTTCGTCCCGTACTGCTCCAAGTATAAGACTAGATGGTACTATAGATCTTACAACTCTTTAATACGCGTGCATTAGGAAGACGGCTACAAGGTTAAAGTCCTTTAGTTATTATAGGGCTCCAAGTTCCAATTACTCTATAGCTTCGCTATTAGCTTAAGGGGATAGCTCAGTAATTAGGGGTAACATATTACCAGGTTCCGAACTCGTGTTAGGGACGTCCTATCTAGGCATATTCAGGCCCTTATCAGAAACGGACCGGGTACCAGCCAGAACACTACTAGATGCCGATAGGGTTTGCATTACCTAAGACTTAATGCGTAGAGCTATAGGTGCTTAAGCATCCCACACCCAGAGCTTGTTCTACAATATAGGGAGTAAGATATCTATTATCTGCTTTCTATCTCCCGTTTTAAAGCCTTTAGCATAGTCTAGCCGTTATAACGGTCTATTAGCAGGGTTGCTTTCCCCTAGCTTATATTTAATCTCAAAATTAAAACGCGTAAGCTCCTCTGCCTATCTGGCTTACCAAGGTATAAGCTCCTTCATAGTTATAAAGTAGCGTAGATTATAATAATCTAAGAGTACACAAGTGGTATAGCTTGCGTACTCAAGGTAATATCGCCACTGTTTAAAGCAGTTGACTATAGCTAGCAGTTCCTTATTATAGGTATAATACCTAACTTTAGGGCCCTAGAATTTTCTGCTATAGAATACTACTAGTCTCTAGTAGAGCTAGGTAGCGTCCGGATGCCTATTAGGTTAGAGTAGGATACCAGCAAGAGCAAAATTCGATACATTAATAACCATCATTAGTGGTTAATCTAGGTCAAAATGCCGCAGTAATAGAGCTTCTATAAACTTTACTTGTAGTTCCTAAAAGGCCTCCTATACCTTTCCAGGCCATATCCATGGTCTATACCACTTAGTTAGTCCCTTCTTAGTTTTCTTCCTTTCCGCCTTTAAGCCTTTTGCTCCTTAGGTTAGGTCTTAGGAAGCTTCTATAACGTAGTTAGATAGGTGCCAGGCGACGTCTAAGTAGTTATAGATAAAGCGCCTATAGAAATTGGCAAAGCCTAAGAACACTTAAATATCCCAATAGCTCTCTAGCTCTGGCCACTCTTAGATCGTCTATACCTGTACTAGGTCCATAACTATACCTATAGGCGTTATAATATAACCCAGAAACTCAACCTACTTAGTATTAAAGGTGCATTTTAACGCCTTAGCGTAAAGGCCCTATTTGTCCAAGCGTTCTAACACTTCGCGGATATGCTGTTTATGCTAATCCTCATCTTCTAAGTAGATTAGGATGTTATCTAAATAGACAACATATATGCAATTAACAAGTCCCCCTAAGGCTCTATAAATATACAACTGGAATATCATAGGCGCATTAGCTAGCTTAAAAGGCATCACTAGATACTCAAAGTGGCCATATTAGGTTTTAAAAGCAGTCTTCCACTCATCCCCTTCTTTAATATAGAGCCTATAATAGGCGTCTCGTAGATCCAGCTTTATAAAAATCTTCGCCCTAAATAATTAATCCAGCATTTCACTAACCAGTGGTAGTGGGTAACGGTTCTTAATTATTACTTTATTAAGACCACGGTAGTCTATACATAGCCTTATAGTTCCATCTGGTTTTAGGACAAAGAGGATTAGTACGCCCGCCAGCAACTTACTAGGCCAGATCTATCCCTTTTCCATTAAACTATTAAGGTACTCCCACAGGATTTCAAGCTCTTTGCGAAAGAGGTTATAGATAGGAAGGTTTAGGGGTACTTTACCCTCTTTTAGATTAATTGCATAATCGTATTCCAAGCTCTACGTAAGGACTCTAGCTCGTCTGCCTAAAAATACCCTTAGTAAGTCCCTTAGGCCTAATGGAATATTTAACAAATTAGGGTCGCGCTTATCCTCCGCATTATCTTTAGGTAGGTCCTGGAGCTCCCTTAGAACACTTACGGGCAGCATTACACGCTATAGCGGTTGTTTGTACATGGTTGCTACTATACATTAAACAGTTGCATGCGGCAGCCAGTAGAGGGTAGGGAATTCTTTAACGCAACATTTAAGGTGCCGTAGTATATTCTCCATATATTACTTAAGCCATAGTAACCTATAACGATAAAAGTATCTCATAAGATCTTTAAGATCGCCACCTCCCTGCAATATCTCCATAACCTGTCCGGCAGTTCCCCATAGGGTGTCCGTTATAGAGGGGTTATCACCTATACTAGGCTCTATACCCGTCTTACTATAGAATAGGGGTTGGATCCGATACTCCTTTGGGTATAGAACGTATACTATTTTATCTAGCTCTATATCCTCTAGGATATATTTAAGACTTATTAGTAATATACGCCCTTCCAATTCCTTATTATTCTACTATTTAAAGGTTCCTGTCTTAAAGCGTATCTTAGAATCTGCTTCCGCGAGCCAAGGGTATCTAAGGATAAGGTTATAACCTGCGAAGTTAGCTACCTAAAAGGGCTGCGGGCTAACCACCTTGGTGCGGTTGTGTATATTAGCTACTAACACTATAAGCTTATACACACTGTGCAGTTTAATCCAATACTTATCTAGGAAGCCTATAATAGGTTTCCGCTACCTTTACAATAGGACAAGCTCATGCTCTTTTACCAAGTTATACCGTATAAGGTTAATTTCGGCGCCACTGTTATATAGTGCTTGGAGCTGCCGTACCTTACTAGTAGGGAGTATTATTTCCAGCTTAATAGTAATATAAAGAGTCTTCCCTTTTATATCTTGCCCTAGTTATAACCAGGAAAGGTCCGCAACTAGGGCTTTTCTTTTTTTAGGTTAGTGCGACTATCGCCCTACTTGCCCTTCTAATGAGCTTTACCTCTGGGGAAGCTTTCTCTTAGCTTCTTAGGGTTATCTTATAAGGGTGTTAGACGGGTGCTGGATTGGCCCTAGGACTCTTTCCTACTACTTAGGTTTCCTAACTTTGACCCTTCTAACGTTCTCTTTAAGAAAGGTTTCTTTAAAGGCTAGGACTGCCCCACATTACTATTACGGTGCCCGCGCTTCTGGTAACCCCCTAGATTCCTACTGGAAGAGGTCTGGTTCCTTACCGCTTTCTTAGCGTTTAGAACCGCTTGTTTAAAATCGGCATATATAGTGATCCTTAACAGGGCTCCCATACGCCTCACTTTATTACAAATTGGTGGCTTTATTCTAGCCTAGATAAATCCAATCTTCTCTTTCTTATAGATGCTGCCATCCTCGTTTTTAAAGGGCTCTAGATCTATCTGTTAAGCTTGGGTTTCTATATAGTTTATAAACTAGCGGAAATCCTTATTATCACGCTGTATACCATTCCAGAATTGCTCTGCGTTACTGTATTATATAATATATGGATCCTGGATCTAATTCTTTAGAAAGGTCTGCAGCTATAGCTATATAATAATTTAATCTTTGTTAAGCTAACTAAGTGCGATCTAGTTTAGTAATAGATCTTTAATCTTACTAATAATCCATTGGGTATGTTCTTTAGTGTCGTCTTATATTATTAGCATTTTAAAGAAGTTATCCATTTCGCGGACCCAATTGTCTAAGTAGTGAGCCTTAGGTCTGGGGCGGAGTTCTGGACTGTTAGAGGCCTTAGCTAGTTGGTCTATATCTTTCTTTCGCTTGTTGCGTAAATGCCTCTCTAAATCTTCCACACCTCCTTGGGAGGGTATAGGGTAACCCCCGGGGAGTCCTTAGTCTTAGCCTAATTGTAAAAGATTTTGTCTGGTCTGGATTAAGTTTTACTAGACCTAGATCTACCCCTGGAGGTTTCTAATATGTTTATTAGTGGCTCCCTCCCGTATAGCTTCCAAGAGCCTTGCGACGGCTTCCTAATATCCTCCTTATAGAAGATTGGTATAGGGCTCCTAACTTTCTAGGCTCCAGCTTAGGGAGGCTCCGGCTATGGAGGTAGTATTAGTACTAGTAGCTAGTATAGGTTTCCCAACAAGGCTTAAGTCTTAAGTTAGTGGTTAGGTTAGGTTACCTAAAGGGGTAGGCCCACTTAGCTCATAAACAGTCTATGCACCGCCACTATACTAATTATGGGCCGGTGGTCTTCCGGGAGGGTTCCAGTTAGGTCCCTAGTCGGACGCGTTAGTATATTCCTCTGGCATTTCTAGCTTAGGGGAAGATCTTAGGGTTGCCTCTGGCGCTTAATCTTCCAATTGGCCTAGGTGGGGCCGGAGGGGTTCCGGTTACTTTCCAGCGGCGTTACGTCCGTCGTAGAGGGTGTCTGCGTTTTCCTTAGCGGTAACCATAGGTGTGCGAGAGTCTTCGAGCTCCTGGTGCATCTAGGTATTGGGGCTCATTCGGCCATCTTACCCAGAGGTTTATATTGTCACAATCTCTCGCTGTCGAAGGGACCTTCCTGCCTTAATGCGACGGCTTTCCATAAGGTATCCGTAGAGTTTCCATTTAGGTCGTCACGAGATTTTTAAGGTAGGATAGTGGGTGTAAACAAAAATATAAATAAACAATTTTGTCCTTAAGCCAGCTGCCCTTCCAAATAGAGTAGGAAGGATTCGAATGTAAGGGGACTTTGTAGACAGGGGGCTATAAGGACACGATTATAGGAATAGATAGATTATAGAGGAGACGAATCCTTAAGGAGGTAAGGCCTCTGGGATCGTGGAGACTATATACTAGGGGCACGTGCCTCCGGCACGTAACCGATGGATGTCCGAGGGGTATCCGGGGGTTGCCCTGAGGGCAACCCGAGGTACTGTAATAATATCCCTTACATCTAGACCTAGCTTATTAGGTGCGAACCTTAAGCCAGCTATAGATATTTATCCCATAAATCCGTCTACTACACCGTAATAATTTAAAAAACTACTAGACCCCCTAGTATTTACCAGTAAATAATAAGAACTTTAATTATTCTTAAGCCAACTTAAGAATAAGCTAACTAGTAATGCTAACTATTACCTAACTAAAGCTAACTAACTTTACTACGCCCTAAGTTAACTAAGAGGAGATATAGCTAACCTTATTAAACCTCTTTAGCCGAACTTAGTATAGAGCCTAGTTATACTTCTTAAAGCTATATACAGTAACCTAAACCGCCAAGCTACCGCTTAAAGAAAGATAAATTATATAACTTAAGAAAAGAAAAGCTTCCCAGTATACTTCTCTAAATTTAACCGTTACATAAAGGAAACAGGCTAGAATAACTCCGTACTAGTTAATAGCCTCATTAAATCCCTAAGCCCTAAACTAAAAACCTCCCTAATAGGTATAGACCTACTAAGAGCCCTTAACGCCTGCGTAAATGTTATTAATAAACGGTATAATAATATACTACGCCTAATACCTAAGCCTACTCCCTAATATAATATAATAACTCTATAAATATCCACTAAGTTATTGTCTTAGCCTAAGCACCCTAATGCTATAGATATTAATATAGGGACCCTAGGATACGCTCTACTAGGGTCCCCTAAATAAGAATAACGCATTAAGCTAGGCCTTTGCTTTAAATGCGGAAGTAAGGACTATATCTTAAGATACTACTCCGTCCCTATGCCCTAATATAATATATAAACAGCCAATACTAATAACTATTTACCGTATTAATCCTCTAGTTACCACCCCTAATTTTTACTTAGTTCTAGCCCCGTATCTAATAAGCACTATTTATAAGGATAAAGTTATAACTAACGTCCTATAGGAACCCCTTCCCACTTACTACTAAAAGGCACGTCCTAGAGTTAAGTCGCTCTTTAGAACAGCTATATTACAGGATCTTATTAAATACATTAAATATAGCAAACCCTAACTCTTAAGATTGTAGTATAACTATTAACTACCGTCTTTGGCAGAAAGGTTAATAGGCTAATACTTAAGTTCTAATTAACATAGAAGCTAGTGGCATAGGATTTATTAATAAGATCTTTATATAAGATAATAGGTTTACCCTAATACCCCTTAACCAGTATATTAACGTATTTGGATTTAATAGCAAACGCATTATATTAGGCCGAATTACTTACGTAGCGGCCCTAAAACTCTAATACCTAAACCATAAAGAATTAATTAAGCTCTTTATAACTACCCTAGGTTACTTAGTAATCCTTAAACAACCCTAGATAAAGCTATATAAGGTAACCATTAATTGGGATAACCTTAAGCTTCTATTTACCGCCTTCCGTTACAAGCAGAAGTGCCTTATAACTTGCTACTTAGACCCTAAACTAAAATCTAAAAAATCCACTAAAATCTACTAGTCTAAAATTTCCACTAATATCCACCCTATACCTAAAAAGTCCACCTAATTCCACCTACCTAAGAATTCCACCAAATTCCACTAATATAAGATTTCTACTAATGTCCACTAAGAACCTAGAATTTACACCAGACTATATAAATTAACTTTAACTACTACACCCCAAACCAAGTAGAAGCTTAAGCTTAATATACAAAAGTACCAAAAGAACTAGTATTCTACTATAAAAAGGATACTTAAAGAACCTAAACCTAAATCTAACACTAACTCCGTATCTAACACCGAACCTAAAACTAAATAGGAAATTATATAAGAAACCAAGGATAATCTAAGCCTGCTTAATACCTTAGATATCCACATAATTAGAGCTACTCCGCTAGCACAACTTGCTAGGAAACCAGAATATATAATCTTCACTGTTACAATAGCCAATATTAAGAAGGCCTTAGTACTAAAGAAGTACACTAACCCCGCCATAAAGGTACCAATAGAGTACTATAACTATTTAGATGTATTCTTATAAAAGGAAGCCAATAAGCTACCAGAACGCCGTTTATACAATTATAAGATTATAGTTAAAGAAGGAAAACATCCCAGATTTAGACCCCTATATAGGATATCCTAAAACAAACTTAAGGTACTATAAAAGTACCTAGACGAACATCTAGACAAAAGATTTATTAGAGCAAGTTCTTTACCTATAGCCATACTAGTAATCTTTATTAAGAAACCTAGCAGCGGTCTATATTTCTGCGTAGACTACTAAGCTCTTAATACTGTTACTATTAAGAACTAATACCCAATCCCGTTAATCTAAAAGACACTAAACTAATTAAGTAAGGCTCACTTCTACACAAAGCTTAATATTATCTACGCATTTAACCGCCTCCGTATTACAAAAGGAGACAAATAGCTTACTGCATTTCGTACTTAATACGGATTATTTAAGTACTTAGTAATGCCATTTAGCCTTATAAACGCCCTAAGTTTATTCCAATACTTTATAAATAACACCCTACACCCATACCTAGATATCTTTTATACTGCTTATATTAACGACATCTTAATATACAGCAATAATCTAGCTAAATATTAAAAATATATTAAACTAGTCCTGCAAGCCTTGCGCGGAGCTAGCCTATAGTTAGATATAGATAAATGCGAGTTCCACAAAACAGAGGTTCTATACCTTAGACTTATTATTTCCATAAACGGCGTATAAATAGACCCTAAGAAAGTTAAAGTAATTATAAACTAGCAAGAACCTAAGAACATTAAGGACGTAAGGGCCTTTATAGGATTTGCCAACTTCTACTAACAGTTTATCAATAACTTCTCCGCCCTAGTTTTACCCCTTATAGCTCTAACCTAAAAAGATAAAGCCTTTATCTTTAATAAGGAATATAAGAAAGCTTTTACTTATCTAAAAGTTATATTTACTACTATACCTATACTTTAACACTTTAACCCAAACCAAATAAGTATTATAGAAGCTGACTTATCCAACTACATTACTAGAGGCATTCTGTCTCAATATAATAAGGAAGGAGTATTATACCCTATAGTATACTTTTTAAAATAACTAAGTCTAGCTAAATATAATTACAAGATCTACAATAAAGAACTATTAGCTATTATTAGATATTTTAAATAATAGCGTCCTAAACTAGAAGGCTCCAGATTTCTAATTAAGGTTCTTAGCAATTATAAGAACCTATAATACTTTATAACTATAAAACAGCTAAGCCACTATTAGGCCCGCTAGTTAGAATATCTATCCTATTTCCAATTTTTAATTATATACCGCCTAGGTGTTTAAGGCTAGATGTTACGGGACTCACTCATTCTCACGTCTCTGCGCGTCTTTGACGTTCTTGACCCGTGCTCACGTTCGTCCCGAGATACCTACGCACGTTCCCCTACAGCCCCTATTTATACCCGTACCTGGCACACGAAGACTCTTCTTCTTCATCCAATGTCTTTGTATCAACCACGTATAGTTACGTGTACGTAGCCTTCTCAATTACTACCTCGTTTAGTGCATTGTATCCCGGCTCGTGCCTACTCCGTGACACTAGAAGCCTAATGCCCTAACCTAATATTTGCAAGACACACCAGCTTAAGAAGAAGTACGCTCCTACTATAATTAGACCCTACTCCGCCCCAAGCTATTTAAACCCCCTACTAAGGACCTTACAGTATATATTCTTAAAATAACCAATTAAACCATTAAATAGATTGTAACTAATAAATACCTAAACAATAAGTTTATCTAAGAGACGCTTAAGCTAATTTAAGATAGCGCTAGACACTCTAAAAGGGTTTCTTTAAGTAAATATAAAGCCTATAGAAACTACCTATACTATAAAAACCGCCTAATTATACCCAACCACGACGAACTTAAGCTTAAGCTCCTTAAATATGCATACGACCTACTAGTAGCCGGCCACCTAGGCTAAGAAAAAACCCTGGAACTGCTCTAATAAGAATACTACTAGCCAAATATGCATAATATAATACAAAGGTATATCTCTAGCTACTATACCTGCCGATAAGCCAAAGCTTCGCATAAGACGTATAATGGCTTCCTAAAACCCCTACCCGTTTCAGACCAAAAATAGAAGGATATCTTAATTAACTTTATTATTAATCTCCCTAAAAGTAAAGGCTGCATAAATATTATAGTAGTTATAGACCAACTATCTAAGATAAAACACCTAATTGCCTACCCTAATATATTAGCGCCTGCTATTGCCTAACCGTTCCTAGATTATATATAGAAACTCTAAGGACTTCCCAAAATAATTATCTCTAATAAAGGTAGACAGTTTATCTCTGTATTTTAGAAAGAACTAACTACCCAACTCTATATTAAAGCACTATTGTTTATAGCATTCCACCTAGAAACGGATAGTTAAACAGAATATGCAAATGCTATAATAGAACAATATATTTGGATATATACATCGTATTTATAGGACAACTAGATAGACTGGCTTATATTCGCTAAGTTTACCGCAAATAACTCCGTCTTAGAAACTATAAAGGTCTCCCCATTCCTAGCCAACTACGGCTAGTACCTACAAATAGGTTTTAAACCCTTTAGTAATATTCCTTACCTAGCTTACCAGGCCTTATAAGTTGCAGAAGTTAATAAATTTATAAAGAAGATAGAAGAACTATAAGAGTTCCTTACTAATAAAATAACATAGGCCTAATCTGTCTATAAAGCCGTAGTAAATAAGAACCAAACCCTAGCACCAGCCTACTAAATTAGTAACTTTGTCTAGCCAGATATAAGAAATCTAAACACAAAACAACCTACTAAGAAACTTAATTAGAAGAACGCCGGCCCTTATAAGGTTAAAAAGGTTATCTCTCCCTATGCTTACTAACTAAAGCTTCCTAATACGGTTAAAATCCACCCTATATTCTATACGTTAGTCTTCCACCCTACTGCCCCTATATTAGATGCCCTACCTAGACAGATCTAGGACCCTCCCCTACCAGTTAAAGTAGATGGTAAGGATAAGTACTTTATTAAAAGAGTTAATAATATTAAGTACAATAAACGGAAATATAAATATATATACCTTATAAAATGGAGAGGCTTTACTAAGCCTATATAGGAACCCGTTAACTCTGTAAGACTTATATAAGCCATAGAAGACTTTTACAAACTCTACCCAGAACTACCACAGCCCTATCTCGCAGAAGCTTGAGTTTAAAGGAGGGGTACTGTTACAGGACACCTCCGTAACAACTTATACACGTCCACCTGTTTCCACTAACTCGTCCACCTATTTCCACTAACTCAGTAAGAAGAGACTAACTGCAATCTACGGCAATCTAATAGCGTTCTGCTATATTCTACTAAGTCCACTAAATTCTACTAAGTTCTGCCAGGACTATAACCTAAAGCCTATTCTGCCCTATGCACGTGTTAACCAAGCAACCAAGTTAACGATATATACCCCTTTCTTCCCATTTCCTTACCTTCTCTCCTTACGCAACGTCTTGATCTTATTACACAGTTTATATACATAGCTTAATAATATCTACTTCGCTATATATTATCACCACTTGTACTCACTCCATGATAAATACTAACACCAGAGCCTGAGACTCCTAATAACTCTAGAGATGAATATAGTAAATGGGACGAAGCGCGTAAGCAGCAGGAAGACTTGTAATTATTACTGTAGTGGTGCTATATAATTGGTTTTTTTAAACCCTAGCTATTGAGCCGTCCTGGCTATTTGGATGTCCACCACCCACCCTTCGGGTGGGTGGTCAAGGCGCAGCTACAAAGGCCACGGATAATCGTCCTGACAGGCTCCTAGTAGGATTTTGATTTTCCTAATCGTCCTAATCGTCCTAATGTCCTAAACGTCCTAAACGTTCTAATCGTCCTAGTCGTCCTAACAGGCTCCTAACAGGACCCTACCATCCTGATGCGCTCTTAACAGGAAACTAATATTTCCTAATCGTCCTGACAGGCTCCTGACAGGAAACTAGTATTTCCTAATCGTCCTGTCAGGTTCCTGGCAGGATACCCCCCCAAAGTAACACCCTATGCGCACCCCTTAAGCAACACTACTGGGGCTCTGTACGAGGCTCTACATACACGAAGCTCTGCACGAAGCTCTACACGAAGCTCTGCACGAAACTCTACACGAAACTCTACACGAAGCTCTACACGAAGCTCTGCACGAAGCTCTACACGGGGCTCTGCACGAAGCTCTACACGAAGCTCTGCACGAAGCTCTGCACGAAGCTTTGCACGAGGCTCTACACGAAGCTCTACGTACAAAGGCTCTACACGAGGCTCTGCACGAGGCTCTGCACGGGGCTCTGCGCGAAGCTCTGCGTACGGAGGCTCTACACGAAGCCCCGCATGACACACATTACTATCGGGTCCCCGCTATATTCCCGACAGCCCTACACGTGCCTCTGCCAAGCTACGCCCTTTATAGCCACCTTATTTTTTACCCTTCCTTACATCCTCCCTACCTTAGGAGGCACTAGAACGGCAGCCAGCAGAGGACCGTCGTCGCCAGAACCAGACGACCGTTGCCAGAACTAGATGACCGTCCTAGAGCCAGACAACCGTTACCAGAACCAGACGACCGTTACCAGAACTAGACGACGACCTTTTGAACAACCAGCCAGCGAATACCACGAACGATTCAATTAATTAATCGATCGAATTAAACCAGAGCTTCGATATTGGTCCGTTACCGAATCGAATCAAGGCCTCCTAGGGAGGCACCCTAGACGACTACCGTTCGAATGTATAGCTAGCGAATGGCCGTAGAGAACGATCTGAATCAATTAGAGCCTTCGATCGGGCCGACCCCTCCCCCGAATTGAATTAGATACTGACATATAGGCAGACAGGTAGACAGGCAGGCAGGCAGGCAGGCAGGCAGGCAGGCACTAGGCCTAGTTAGGAAATCAGTACACGGCCGGCGGATCATCGGGAACACCGCCAATTGACGGTTTGGAGCCTCTGCGAGGGCCTTACCCCTCGTCTCCTCGATCGATCGCGACGCAGGTGGTAGGCAGGAAGGATTTGGATTATTTAGATTCCTTAACGTATCCTGTATATAGAATAGGGTCTAAAATTAAACTGGTTTTTATATTTATTAGCTGGCTGTAAATACAAGAGCATTAATATCCCTTATTTTTAAATTTAATTTTTAAATTATTGTCCTAATTGTCCTAATTATCCTAATGGTCCTAATAGTCCTAGAGGTCCCAGAGGTCCTAATGGTCCTGGAGGTCCGTATGGTCCGTATGGTCCGTATAGTCCGGGCGACCTCCTAATAGGTTCCTGATAGGAAGCTAAATATAAATGTCTCCTAGAGCTCTTAACAGCCCTAATAGGAGCTATTAGGAACCTATCAGTACTATTAGAAGGCATAAACATTTTCCTAATGCTAGAAGAAAGTTAAGGAAAGGATATGTCTATATATATAGCGCCAAGGCTCTAGGCAAGCCCCTGGCTAGGGTCTATAATAGTGCCGTAACAATTTGGATAGTAAAGTTACTGCTAAGAGTTACTGCCTGGATCTTAACTATTAAACGGCTTTAGAGTATAAGGTATTAAGCATGGCCGTAGGGATCTAAGGAGGAATTAAATAAGTTCTCGGCTTTGCTTAAGATATATCCAGATCTCTACCCTATAATGCCTTTATTCTTATTTAACTTAATTATATAGTTTAGGAAGTACGTTTTAATATAACGCTTTAAGATATAGAATAGTAAGCTATATAGATTATAAGGCTGCAACTGCTAAACAGGCTATATTTTAAATAGGTGCGCTTATATAAAAGCTATAAAACAGTGTGGATTAGCTTGCTATATTAAATATATCTATTTAAGAGCATACTAAAATACACTATAATTAAATAAGGGTTATATTAGCATATAAATATGCTAATGTTCTAATAAGTGCTACGTTGCTAGGTTTATTATTTACGTTCCCGTTATTAAATATAATCGTTATACGTTGCGTTAGTCGTTAATATTAAAAAAAATCCCCATAATAAACACTCTCTATACTATAGTAGCTTTAAAAAAAACTATACTTCTTAGCCTTATTCCCACTGAAGTTCTTCTAGCATTAACCTTCCCTATCCACTTTACCCTCAGCGTTCGCCATACCCTCCTTATCCCCGCTGCCTATATTAACCTTAGTCTTATTAATCTCTAAATTGCCGTCCTTAGACAGATTAGATATAACTTTATTAGTTATAATAACACCTTGCTGCTTTTTAGCGGCCATAGCTTCTGGACTTACATTAAGTGCTTTACCTTCTCCTACTACCTTACTAATTTTTTCCAAAAGAGGTCTTTTAATGCCTATCTTAATTTACCTAATTATAATAGGCTGGCTAGCTTTAATAGGCTAATATAGATGCTCTTCTAGTAGTGTGTATATAGGGCTAATAAAAGACGCTTACGTCTTTAGTAGAATATATATAGGAGCTGTAACGGGCATATATAAATACTTCTAAACCAAAGCTTATAGATTGCTACTATATAAGAATACTAAGCTAAGGAGAGGAAGAAGTTTATTAGAGATTAGTAAGATATAAAGGGGTTGCTAAGGCGCTAGTAGTAAGCGAGCTAATAGCGATTTTCTATCCTAGGGATGGAAAATCCTAATTAGTTGGCTCTATAAGTAGTGTTAGCAGAATATAGTAGAATTTGGCAGATTGCCTAAAAAGTAGTAAGTAACGCGCTCTAGCACCGTTATATTATCCCCCCTCCCTTCTAAAAAAGCCTACCCTTAGGCTTTATCTAAGTTCTTTATTATTGTTTAAGTTATTATAGTTATCTAACCCTTCTTCTTAGTATTTAATCTAGTTGTTTAGTTTACGTGGTGGTCTAGGGAGATCTAAGTAGGCTAGGTAGAAATCTTGTAGCTTATAGGGAGAGTACTTAAAATTAAATACGGGGTACTATTCTAGATTTTTATTATAACCTACCTAGCTTATATAGTATTTTAAGGTACCACGGTCCTTCTTAACTACTAAGATCTCTTTAACTTCCTAGTTTTTGTCCTCTGTAATCTAGATTAGCAGTAGGAGATTGTTATACTATTTAGGCAATGGGTTGTCCGTGGCCTTTTATAGTCAGTCTAGAGAGAAAATAGGGTAGATCTTTATTAACTTTAGTAGTTTAACCTTAAAAGAGTGCACTATTTTCTTAAGGATCTTATAGGGGCTATCTATTTAGTATTCTAGTTTATAGCTCGGCCTCTATATCTTCTAGTTCTTTATTAACACCTATACCTTATCTCCTTCTTAGAAGTCTACCTTATAGTAGTGTTAATTTACGTTGGCCTCTTTCTTCTCTTATACTCTTTTAATAATTGCTTAGGCGGTCTCCTAGGCTCTATATATTCTCTTAGTAAATATTTAGGCTTCTTTATAGCTAAGGCGTTTGTGGGCTGCTATAGGCCTTATAGGCCTATTCTAATTAAAGGATGTTTATAGCTTATGTCTATAGAGTAACTTAAATAGTAATATTTCTATACTATTACAAGGGAGTATATAAGCTATGTGTAGTTTATTATAGGTAGTAGTTCTAACTAGTTATTTTAGTAGTAATTAATAAAAGAGCGAAGTTGCTGGTTAAGGTACTAGTTTATAATCTTAGTTTGGCTGTTAGTTTAAGTGTAAAATATAGTAGATTGCGGTTATGTAACTAGAGGATCTTATAAAACTTTAAGTAGCGGTTCCGTCTCTCCCCTTTTCTTTCTCTAGCTTTAGATTCTTATTTATAGATAATCTAATTATATAGGCTTGCATATATCTTTCTTGCTATATTTATGCCTTAATTAACTAAGTTGCTAATATTATCTAAAGCTTATCTAGCTTTTCTTCCTAAGAAGGAATTTAAATATATATATAGACTGAGGATAGGATAAGAATATAGAAATAGACCTAAAGGATATTACTAGAATAGAATTAGACCCTAAGGATAGAATAGAACTAAAAGAACATATATACTATAATCTAAATAATATATACGGACTAAAACTCTTATAGAAACCTACCGGAAATTATTTAACCACTATACTAAGAAATATAGTAGCTGGCAAAGCCGCTGTAGGACCTATAAATACCTCTAATAGTAAAAGAGTCGCCGTCTTAACCCCCTAGAAAGAACTTATAGCAGCTAATACTAAAATTAAACAGCTTTAAGAACTACTTAAAACTAAAGACACCCCTATACCTAGTAAGAAGTTATTAAATACCTAAAGACTTACTATAATCCTTAAGGCCCTAGTATAACATATTATATTACCATTATTGCGATCTATAAAGGTTGCGTATCCCCTATTACTTACAAACGGAACTAACCCTATATTTAATAATTGGAAGCTTTAACTATAAAATAAGCTTAAAATTAATATAATAATAATTCATTGCTTAACGTCCGATTCGGATCCCTATTGGGCCCACGCGGACTACTCCTTATGTACATGTAGGGAGAAAACTCTACTTGAGAAAACCCCGTGATCCATCTCCCCGCCTTTTGGGACTCGCCTGCGAGGCGCCTACGAGACGCCTGCGAGTTACCTGTGGTGCTCCGACTACCTTACTTTTTGACCTCCTTAGGAACCACTGCTGCCATAACAAGCCTACGGACGCGCTAGTATTGCAAACTTTACTCTACTACTATAGAGTCATTAGGGGGCGCCCGTTGCTCGCCCCCCTGCCCTTTATTACTATTTCCTTTACAACCCAGAACTGGTTTAGTACATTTTGGCTAATAAGCCACTAGGTAACCGCCTTAAGGCCTTTTTATATTAATAGTAGTGTCTTATAGTTCTCTGTGCCAGCTACTAAGAGCATTGCTTCTTAGTTAGTGCGTAAGGGGCATAATAGTATTACGTGTTTTGGTGTCTATCTTGGCCAGCTATATTCGCATCTTAGGCTACCTACTAGAATACCTACCTAGTAGAGCTAGTCTTTTAGTCCTATTATTCCTGTTCTTAAGAGTGTTGCCATTATATTTTCTGCCTTCGTTAGGCCTTCTTGGAGCCCTAGAGTGTTTACCCCCCATGGCGTTAACCATGCTACGGCTTGGGTTCCTCTTGCCTTAGTCAGCCTCTATACCCTTAACTCCCATACGCCTCTCCAGCGTTTGTCCAGCCAGTATTGCATTGCGGTAGATGGTTTCCCGGCGTTCTTTCGTGCTCTACTTTGGCTCCTTTCTCTCTCTTGCTGTTGTCCTTGCTGGCCTCTTACGCGTCTCCCTTCCTCCTTTAAAATTAATATAGACTACTTCCCTACTACTTAAGCTAAAATAGCCTATATCTTTATTACGGAACCTTACCAGAGGGGCCTCTATAGAAAAGCCCCGTGCTCTTATATATACCTTATGTATAGCTTATATTAGCTACGCGTAGGTATATCACCTCCTTACGCCCTTAACCCTTACAATTAATCGCGTAACGTCTTATAGACTCCTTAAATACATACGCTCTATAGCCACTGCCCTCGTCCCATAATATTATATTACGCCTTTTTTACTACTAACGCTTAGCCTATAACTAATTCTACGTCTTTATAACACTATAGGCGCTGCTAGAAGCAGCGTATTTATAATTTACCTTTATACTTCTAAGGAACCTATAATAGTAAGACAATATTCCTTACTAGCCATTATATTAAACCTAAAGAATAACCTAATATTTATACTTAACCTATAACACCAATTAATCCTAAAAGAATTTAATTTATTAGCCCTAGCCTTAACCCCTAAGAAGGTGGATTACTAATAATGTCTTATTTTTTATTAACTATATAACTACAGATAAGTAAGCGGAAGGGCTATTACCTATTAAAATTAAAATATAAGACGCTAAGACGCTTGTAAAAATAGTAGTATAAGAACTTAATAAATACTACCACCTTCTATAGAACTACTACCTAAAGCTTATATAAGCCAAGATATATACTATCTAAGACCGCGATATTATCTAAGACCTATAAGCTTATAAGGCGCTCGCTAATAACACGCGCTAAGAGACTAAAAATAATCTCTATATATCTAAACGCGACGTTTAGCGGTTAAAAAAAACTAAGATTGTACTTATTGCTACAGTTACTAAAAAAGAAGGCATAATTAAATACCTATAATCCTAGCTTAATAAGAATATCTATAATAACGCTAGATACCTCTTTACTGTATATAACGCCACCTAAGCTTTTATACCCCTAGCAACCTTACCTACTTAATACTTAACAGAGGGTTAATATTAAGCAGCCTTGCCTAATAAGAACCTCTACTAAAGCAGTAATAATAAAAGCTATAATAATTAAACCTAAGCTGCTACTGTAGGGTTTAATATATATTACTCTAATCCCCTAGTCTTTTAGAGGGACTATAAGGAATATAGCTATTAGAAGATATAAATTTACAAAAAACTAACTTAAAGCGCCTACCTTTTTCCTATAAAAGATACTAAGATTGGCTATATTATTAGGCGAATAAAGGGTATATTATTTAACAGACTCTTTGCCTAGTAGAAAACTAATAGCCCCTAAAAGTAGCAGTCCCATTTAAAAGTCCTTAACAATCTTAACCTAATATACTATAACTACAACCTACTAGCTACTAACTAAGCTAAACTATATACCCTAAAGATAAGCCCTACTAAATTATTTAATAAATTCTATATTAAATTCTAGGAATATACTAGAGCCCTTGCCTAAGATAATACTAAAGACTAAGAAGATCTCCTTAAAAAGGTTACTTATTACCTTAGTTATGCAGCCGCCAGTTATAACTATAATAATGTTTATAATATAATAGCAGCCCTATAGAAAATTAAATAACAACTAAATTAGATTACTACTACTAACCCTTACTTAAAGACCTCCCTATAGAAGCCCCCTAAGCCCACTAAACCTATATATACTAAGCCACCGACGCCTACTACCTTAAATACTACTAGAGCTAATATTAACCTTTCTATACTAACCTTTCTATAAAAACTCCTAGATGGAGAGCGCGAGCTACTCTAGAAACTAGAACGCTGCTATAAATACTATTAAGAAAGCTATTATTATAATAACCCAAACTGCCTAATAGCTAGGTTTAGTAACTACCGCCTAACACCTAACCTAATACCCCAAATACCAAATATATTACTATATGCCGCTACTATATAAGATAAAGATGTAGTAATAGCGGTAGAGTTAGATACTACGGCACTGATGTGCGTAACCTGGATAGGGCCTAGTTAGGGGGTTCGCTTACGTCTTGGCTCCATGTATATAGATATGTTCTTTCTACGACCTTCTTTTACTCCTTATCTTAATATCTAAGTCTATAGCCATTCTAATTGTACAGGCTTGCATACGTTCTTTATAGCGCTTATGCCTCAATTGACTAAGTCGCTGTGACATTAGATATAGAAGTGGAAAACGCTAAGTTCTAGCCCTAAGTTATAGGTTAGGACGCCCTAAGGATAGAGGAATCTATTATAGGACACCTCCGTAACACCTTATATATATTTACCTATTTCCACTAACGTAGTAAGAAGAGACCGACCGCGAAATAGCAATCTAATGGTAATTTATGGCAATCTAATAGCAATCTAACGGCAATCTACCGCATTCTACTATATTTTACTAAGTCTACTAAATCCTACCAAGTTCTGCTAGGACTGCTACTTAAATCCTATTTTACTCCATACACATATTAACTAAGCAACTAAATTTACAAGCAACTAAATTTACAATATATACCCTTTCTCTCTATTTCCTTACCTTCTCTTCTTATATAATATCTTAACTTTATTATATAGTTTATATATATAGCTTAATAATTATAACGGGACTAGCCCAGTTACAGTAGGAATGTCTCGGTGAAACACTCGACAGATAAATTCCGACGCTATGATTAAATTCTGCCAAATTCTGCCAAGTCGATTGAATTCTGCCAAATTCCACTAATGTAATGGAATTTGGTTAAAACCTGTTAAAATCCGCATGGGCTTGTGCCCACGCGTCTGCTGCTAAGACCCCGAATATTTAGTTACAAGTTTCCTATATTCCTTTCTCTTCTTTACGCAACGTCTTATACTCTGCAAGAGCTATATACCCTTAGATTTAGATAGAATTTATATTGTTCCTTCGAATCTTCCCCAAAGCCTCTTCGCGCCCTCACAATAATATCTACTTCGCTATATATTATCGTCGCTTATACTTACTTTGTGACAGGATCTATATATCGGCCTATTTAATAAATAACTTAGTAAAGATAAATAGACGGAAATAGATAGTTTTACCTATAATAGGAACTACTACTAAAAAATAATATAAAAGCCGTTCTATAATTAACTGCGGAGCTATTAATAAATTTATAAATACCTAATTTATATATACTTATAACCTACCTACCTTACCCCTTACCAAAGCCCGCGCTCTATAACTTACTAATAGTAGTTATACCGCATAGAAGATTACCTATATAATATAACTCTACCTAGATATAAATAGGCATTAGGAAGAGCTTTAGGCCTATATTATACCACTTACTAACTACTCTATTATCCTTAAAATAAACTAGCTTAAATAATATAACCCTACTATTAACTAGAAAAAGAAAGAAGTAGCCTTTAATTTTAAATACTATAGAGAGACTTGCCTAGGGCATAGCCTAGCCACCTCTATTTACTCCCTAGAATATTAACTTAAGAAACCCCTTATTACCCCACCTATAACTAATTACCACTATATAAGTGCCGCGGCCTTCTATTGTATAGTATATAGAAAAGGCTAGACCGTTGCTGTAGCTTCCTAATTATAACTATATAAGCTTAATAAAAAACAGGACTATGTCCTCTATAGTAATAAGATAGATATAGTTAACCTTTTAAATGATAATACCCCTATAGAACTCTATGGACTTTTACTTTTAGACTTTAAGAAATTTATAAAGCTTAAAAAAATATTTACCAATAAGGAACTCCGCAAGCTCCTCCCTAAGAGGTATTATAACTTTATTAATATATGATTATAAAAGGGCGTAGATATACTCCCCCTATATTAACCTAATAACTATACCATTAATATTAAATAAGGAAAAACGCTACCCTATAAAAGACCCTACCTAATATTAAAAGACAAACTTCTAGTTATTAAAAAGTATATTAATAAGCACCTTAATAAAGGATTTACTTATCCTAGTATATCCCTAGTAGCTACCCCTATCCTTCTAACTAAGAAGCTAAAAGGAGGTATTTAATTCTATGTTAACTATAGAGGACTTAACATTATTACAATTAAGAACTAATACTCTATACCGCTTATATATAAGACTTTTAAGCGGCTTAGCTATGCCAAAATCTATACTAAGCTTAATATTATTACTACCTTTAACCACCTCTAAATACAGGAAGGTAATAAATAGAAAACTATATTCGCATTACACTTTGGCTAATTTAACTATACTATTATGCCCTTTAGCGTATATAATGGCCTAAGTAGCTTTTAAAGCTATATTAATAACGCTTTATAGAACTACCCTAATAACTTCTACTCTACGTACCTAGACAATATACTTATTTATAGCAATAGCCCCTTTAAGTATACTAAGTATATTTAAAAGGTCTTATAGCGCCTTAGGGACGTAGGACTTTATATTAATTTAAAGAAGTGCGAATTCTTAGTTATAGAAGTAAAATACCTTAGACTTATTATTACTACTAAGGGTGTCTATATAGACCCTAAGAAGGTATATATAATTACTAAATAGCAAACCCCTAACTATATTAAAGATATACAACCCTTGCTTAGTTTTGCCAACTTCTATTAAAAAATTATATATAACTTTTTAGGTGTTGTAGTACTACTTATCGCAATAATATAAATAAAGGGCATTTCAATTAAAGGAAAAAAAATATATCTATATTTTATCTAGACGCCTAAATATAAAAAGGCGTTCTAAGACCTTAAAGATACTTTTACTAAAGTACTTATTCTAGCTTACTTTATACTAGGACAACAACTCTATTTTAAAACAAACTTCTTAAACCATATTAATATACGCATCTTTTCCTAAATAGGTAATAACGGTTTTCTCTACCTAATCGCATTCTACTTATTTAAGCTTATACTATAAGAATATAACTATAAGATCTATAATAAGGAACTTTTCGCGATTATATAAACGTTTAAGGAATTTTAACTAGAACTCTCTTTAGCAGAACCTAACTAGCTAACTAAAGTCCTTACGGATTATCGCAACCTTAAGTACTTTATAACTATAAAATAGCTAAACTAACGCCAAGTACGCTAGAATAAGTTCCTCTTTAGTTTTAATTTTAAAATTATATATAGGCTAAAAGTATAAGGTACTAAGCTTAATAGACTAATATGCCGCTTATAAAACCTTCCTTAGTCTAAAAATAACCTCTATAACCAGTTCTAATAATAGATGATCCTAAAAGTATAGAATTTAGCCCTAGGTATACTACCTATAATAAAGCCAACTATACGTTAACTTTATACTATAGAACTAAAGTTACCTCTTAAAATTAATAGGCTTATTACGACAGTATATAATACCTCTATTAATCTATTACTGTATTAACTTATTACTACAAAGACTACTAGCGCCTATATGCTACCTACTACCCTCTAAAGCCTAGGCTAGATTAATATAGCAACCTTAAAAGTAAAAGAGAACAGGCTCTATTATAGAGGCTGTCTATTTATCTCTAACTTAAAAAATATATAACAGCAACTAATCTAAATAGCCTATAACCTCTAATTAAGCGGCTATTTAGGTAAAGGAGGAACCTATAAGCTTCTTAGCCGATACTACTTCTAGCCTAAAATAATAAACTTAGTTAAATACTTTATAGGCGCCTACTACAGTTATAAGCGCGCTAAGGCCTTTAATATAAAGTACTGAGGACTACTATACCTTCTATTAGTACCTATACAATAATAGGCAGATATCGCTATAGATTTCGTTATTAACCTACTACTCTATAAATAATATAGCCGTACCTACAAGAATATCCTTATAATAATATGCTAACTTATAAAAGAGCGCCACTATGTCCTAACTAAAGGCATAGCTATTAGCAATATTACTAATGCCTTCCTTTATAAAATCTACGAATTATATAGGTTACCTAACTTAATTACATCTAACTAAGGCATATAGTTTAACTCTAATATATGGAGATAAATCTGCTAACGCCTTAGTATTTCTATTAAGATATCTATATCCTTCTACTATAAAACTACTAGGTAACTAGAAAACGCTAATGCTAGTATAAAAGCGTACCTATAATAGGTAGTTGCCTATAGTTAAGATAACTAGGTAAATTTGTAGTAAATAACTACGTCTTAACTACTATAGGACTTACTCCATTCTTTACAAATAAGGGTTATTACCCCTAATCTGGTATAAAGCCACTAGAACCTATTAATAAGAAACTGCTATATAGAAAACGCCTTAAGATGCTACTTGCTGACTAGTATATAAACTATATAAAAAATCTACTTAACTACTATAAGGGAGAAATGGCCTAGGCTTAAGTAAAGCAGGCTTACTTTACCAACCGTTATAGAACGCCACTACTAGAGATGCGTGTTGATGACTAGGTATAGCTAAATATACGCAATATCTCTATATAGAGGCCTATAAAGTTACTTAATTATAAGAACCTTGGCCCCTATTTAATTAAATAAGTTATTAATAGGGGAGCTATATATAAGCTAGAGCTTCTACCTACCCTAGCTACCTATAGGATATAGCCTATATTTTACCTATAGCTACTATACCTTTACCAGCCTAACCCCTTACTAGGATAGATATAGCCTAAACCCCTACTAGTATTAATTTAAAACAAGAATAAAGACAAGAACTATAAGGAGTAGACCATTAAACAAATTATTAACTCTAAATACTTTGGTAAAGGTAGAGGACGGCGGCTCTACTACAGAGCTATCTATATAGGATTTAATATAGATTAGCCAGAATGGCAACTATAAAAAGACTTTAAAAATGCAAAGGATCTAATTAGCAACTTTTATTACGCAAACCCATAGAAACTAGGGCTAAGTAGAGATTTTATGCCTAATCCTCTATAGGAGCCCTTATAGAGTTAAACTATTATATATTACTATATAAGGGCAAATTGCCGTTAGATTGCCGTAGGTTGCCATTATATAATAGCAAAGTATAATTATATAACTAGAATATTGTTAAGATGTTTAGGAACTTCAACTAGCAGTTAAAGTTATCTAATTGGTTAGATTCTTAGGTGCCAAGCTTTATTATATAACATTGTTTTAAGCCTTTAGCAATACTACCTTTTTTTTCTTCACTATACCTTAAATGTCCCTTTTATATATATATAGTAACTATAGCGTCGCTAGAGCTCCGCCTCTATAAGAGAGGGGGTAGTATTATAGAACCCTACCGTAGGGGCCTCTATAGGAGAGCCCTATGCTCTTATATATAGCTTATATTAGCTACGCGTAGGTATATTACCTCCTTACGCCCCTAACCCTTCCAATTAATTATATAACATCTTATAGACTCCTTAAATACATACGCTCTATAGCTACTGCCCTCATCCCATAATAATCTTTAGCCATATTAGCGGGGATATATAGACGTATCTACGTCCGTAATACGCCTAGGACTTAGTAGACCCCTTTCTCTCTAGAGAAGAGATAATTAACTACCTATCTTTTATTTATAAGGACCCGTTTAAGATATAAAACGCCCGCCTTAATTATAAAGCCCTTAATATAAAAATAACGGAGACCTTTTTATCTTTTTAGACCCTCTTTTTATACCTAGCCGGCTAAGCCTAAATTCCCTATAAAGACCTAATATCAGACCTCTTTAATAAGCTTACCCTAGACCTATAGCGCGCCGTACTACTAGTTTTTACTACTATATTGACGCTAAAGGTACTTATAGACTACTGCCTAGCTATTAATTAAGGCCTTTATTAAATTAAAGTATAAGCTAAGCGGTATAAAGCTAGAAACTCTTTAAACTAGACTATAAGCGCTATAAAAACAGCCTGTAGTGCTTTAGTATAATTAGTAACTTCTACGGTACTAACCGTATAGCCTATTATTAATTTAGCAGCTAGCTATATAGCTAGCCCTACTATAAGTCTAGCGCATGCTTAGCCTATATATAGCGACCCCTATAAATAGGCCCTTAATAATTAAAGAGCTTACTTTTTATATAGCTAGAAGAACTACTTTACTAAAGACTGCCTAATAAAGATAAAATAGATAAGGTTTTATTAATATAGGAGGATAGCGTAGAGTTGGAAAAAGAGAAACCCTAGAGAAAGACACCTCTTTAGGGTTAAAAGGGATAAATATATTATACGTTAATTTAGATTGGCTAATTAGTAGAAAAAGCTATATTATCCCTTATACTTTATTCTATAATAGATATTAAGTTTTAACCTCTGTTTTAGCTGACTTTAGAGTTAATATCTTTATCTTAATAGACACCTAGTATATTATAAAGCTAGCTAACTTTTTAAATATAACCCTTAAAGAACCACCTAAACTAATTCCTATTTATAGGTATAATGGATAAATAGGGCTACGTATTATAACTATCTTATAAATTTATCTTCACGTAGATAGATAAAGGTGGTATAATATCCCTTTTCTTATTATAGATCTAAGAAGCTATAATATAATTTTAGAAAGAAAATAGCTGGCCTATTTAGGCTTATAGCTTAATATATAGAATTAACAGCTTATTTAGCCTAAAACCCTACCCCTAATACCTTCTTTTATAAAGGAAATTAGTATTATAATAGAAAACCTTATACGGCTATAGGTAGATACTATTTACTAGGCTAATACTATATATAGGGACTAGGCCTTTAAGAAAGATATATAGCCTAATCTATAACGGGTTTATATACTATACCGCCCCTAAACTGCTAATATTATACTACCGGCACTAGAAACCTAAGAAGTTAGTAATAAGCTAGTTAGCTTAGGCCCTATATAGCTATAACAAATAATAAAGAATATTAGACGCTATACTAAATATATAGACTAAAAATCTAACTTATAGAAGATAGAATAGGAGCTAAAGAGGGTTATAAACCCTCTACCATAAAATACAGTCTATAGAATATCTGTTTAAAAAAACCTATAAACCTTCTACTAGTTAATATCTACTATATTAGCGCCGTAGAGTTTTACTAAAACCTAATACGGCCTAATACTATTACCTTTATAACTAGCTTATATAAAATTAACCAGATAATTAAAGATAAGGAAGCCTTAGCCTATAACTAGCTTAGTAAGGAAAGTAGGCTTATAAATAAGGAGTTAGTAGAATAGAAATTACTCTGCTAATATCAGGAATTTAAAAATATATTCTCTAAGGTAGTAATTAATATACTTTTACCTTACTAACTATATAACTATAAGATTAAGATTAAGCTAAATAAAAAAACACCCTTAGCTATAGCCCCCTCCGCTAGTAATCTACTAATAAGCTATAGACTACTAAGTAGTACCTTATTAATAACCTTAATAAGGGCTTTATTAAGCCTAGCTATGTCCCCTTTATTTTACCTATTCTCTTTATTAAAAAGTCTAATAGCGGACTCTATTTCTATATTAACTATTATAAACTAAACTATATAATATATAAAGACTAATATCCACTACCCTTATTTAAAGAAACGCTAGCCTATATAAGTAAAGCTAAGATTATTATAAAGCTTAATATTTACTAGACCTTTTACTAAATTAGAATAAACCCTAAATTTAAAAATCTTACTATATTTTAGTCCCGCTACGGATTATATAAATATAAAATACTACCTTTTAAACTAACTAATGGACTAGCTATATACTAGCGGTATATATATTATATATATATTATTCATTGCTTAACGTCCGATTTGGATCCCTGTTAAGCCCACACGGACTACTCCTTATATATATATAGGGAGAAAACTCTATTTGAGAAAACCCCGTGATCCGTCTCCCCGCCTTTTGGGGCTCGCTTGCGAGTCGCCTATAAGTCACCAGTGGTGCTCTACTACCTTACTTTTTAACCTCCTTGGGAACTACTGCTGCCGTAACAAACCTACGGACGCGCTAGTATTACACACTGTACTCTACTCCTGTAGAGTTATTAGGGGGCGCCTATTACTCGCCCCTTTGCCTTCTATTACTATTTCCTTTGTAACCCAGAACTGGTCTAGCACATTTTAGCCAATAAGCTACTAGGTAGCCGCCTTAAGGCCTTTCTGTGTTAAGAGCAGTGTATTATAGTTTTCTATGCCAGCTGCTAAGAGTATTGCTTCTCAGCCGGTGTGTAAGGGGTATAACAGTATTATATGTTTTAGTGTCTGTCTTAGCCAGCTATATTTATACCTTAGGCTACCTACTAGGACACCCACCTAGTAAAGCCAATCTTTTAGTCCTATTATTCCTGTTCTTAAGAGTGTTGCTATTGTATTTTCCGCCTTTATTAGGCCCTCTTAGAGCCCTTAGGTATTTACCCCCTATAGCATTACCTATACTATAGCTTGGGTTCCCCTTGCCTAAGTCTGCCTCTATACCTTTAACTCCTATTTGTCTCTCTAGCGTTGGTCTAACCAGTATTATATTACGGTAGATGGTTTTCTAGTACTCTTTTATGCTCTACTTTGGCTCCTTTCTCTCCCTTACTGTTGTCTTTGCTAGCCTCTTACGCGTCTCCCTTCCTCCTCTATATAGGCCTGGGCCCTAGCGCCGTACTATTCTTCTTCTGCTTTCTCTACCTATTTTCCTAATATATCTTCCCTACTTTAGGGTTGTTGGTTCCTTCTCCTATAGGGCACCCTAGGGTCCCTCTATAGTTTGTTTAGGTGTGTCTTAATATACTTTATAAC
>Ga0307507_10001777_pt1 | contig 47373 bp, 9 predicted proteins | sample 7_EM_MG_FD_207223 | JGI IMG/M metagenome (GOLD analysis project Ga0307507, IMG submission 207223) | Populus trichocarpa ectomycorrhiza microbial communities from riparian zone in the Pacific Northwest, United States - 7_EM | ecosystem: Host-associated > Plants > Roots > Unclassified | place...
AAAAGGACCTTTAAAGATTAGAAGAATTTAAAGCTAAACTTCTACATTAATACAAGATCCGTGCACTAGGAGACCTATAATAGTTCCTAGGAATTTAAATTAAATAAGATCGTGCAAGCAGAAAGGTCTAGCTCTGCCAAGATTCCTATATTGAAAAGATAGCTAGTTAATTTAATATCCAACCAGAAAGGTTCTCTAAAATACCACTACCTAATGAACTAATTCCGTTTAACTAGCAGACGAACCTTTAAAGAATACTAGCCTACTAGTAATGGGTTAGTTCTCTTACGCACTTTACCGTATTTAGAAGACCTAATATTACAAAGACGCATTTAAAGCTAGCCAAATTTCTCACTAATCTAAATTAAAAGCACCTTGATGTATCAAACCAAGCCATTACCTATTGCCTTGGAATAAAATCTACAGCTATTAAATACTCTGGTGAAGTATTCGGAGCATATATCTACTTTAGAAACCCTAAAGGAGAAGATGTTACCTTTTATAGAGCATCTAACGCAGCATTTACGGACTATAAAGAGACTAGACGGAGCTCTTAAGGATACCTATTTATCCTATTTGGAGGACTAATTAATTGGAAAGCAACCCTATAACAATTAGTGACTTGCTTAACTACTAAAGCGGAGCTTCTCTCCCTATCTACTACCGCTGTTAAAATTATCTAGTGGCAGCGCTTCTTAAGGCAATCGGTCTCAATTTAGAACGCGATTTTACCCTGCTATGCGACAATATATAGATTATATGACTCCTAAGACAGGATATACTAAAGCTTGACACCAAGCTACGATATATCGACGTCTATTAGCACTGGCTTAGACAGGAAGTCCAAGACAAAAAGATCAATGTATAATGGGTCCCTATAGACAAGATACCTGCTAACGGTCTTACCAAGATCCTACCCCGTTAAAGGCACGAGGCATAGGTAAAGCAATTAAATTTAGTGGACATTTGATATTAGATTACTGCTACAACTAACAAAGACTCTTAAGTATCACCCTGCACTACTCCTAAAGTTATATCTAAATTTCCTATTTTGGTATAGCTTCTATCTTCGTTTTATTTTCTATAGCTTTAACTACACCGTCAAATCTGGGGGGGGGTGTAACAGTTTACTAGCACTACGCTGAGACCCAAGATCGTCGCCTGAGGGGCTCTGAGACAGGATCGACCCTACCCTTATATGTCTTGGATACGGTTAAATAACGAGTCATAGACTTTGGAGTTCGGGGTCTACTTTTATGTATTTAGTTCACTTGATTTCCATAGATTTAGAATTAAGTCGCTTATTTAATTCTCCTACACTGCACTGTTACAAATAGGCTAGTAGCGGAGTAGAGACTGGCCGCTTTTTAAGTTTGTTAAAGGCCTTTTTATATATAGCATTAAAATAAAAAGGTAAGTTCTTTCTAATAAGGCGGTTAAGAGGTTGAGTAATTTTGCTATAGTCTTTAATAAAGCGTTTATAGAAGTTATAGAAACCTAGAAATGACTATACCCCCTTTATAGTCCTTAGGGATTCCCACTAATTAATTATAGCCGTTTTTTCTGGAGTTGCCTTAATTTCGTCTATACTAGTAATAAACACTAGGTACTTAGTGCTCTTAATACTAAATTCTAACTTTTTAATATTGGCCTAGAGACCCGCTTTACGGAGCCATTATAGGACTTTATAAATATGTTCCTTATATTCTAGTTCATCTTTAAAGTAAATTATAATATTGTCTAGGTAGGCTATGTAGAAGTCGTTAAGGTAGTTAAAAAGTACGTTATTTATATACCGCTAGTATATAGTTGGTCCGTTGGTTAGTCTAAAAGGTAGTATATTGTATTTATATAATTTATAATGGGTCTAAAATATAGTAAAATTCTTAAATTGGGGGTCTATTCTAATTTAGTAAAAGGCCTAGCGGATATTAAGCTTTATAAAAATCTTAGCCTTACTTATATGGGCTAGGGTTTCTTTAAGTAAAGGTAGCAGATATTAGTCTTTGCGGATTATATAGTTTAGTTTATGGAAGTTAATATAGAAATAGAGTCTGCTGTTAGGCTTTTTTGTAAAGAGAATAGATAAGGTAAAGGGGACTTAGCTAGGCTTAATAAAGCCCTTTTTAAGGTTGTTAATAAGGTACTACTTAGTGGCCTATAGCTTATTAGTAGATTACTAGCGGAGGGGGCTATAGCTAAGAGTATTTTCTTTATCTGGCTTAATCTTAATCTTATAGTTATATGGTCGGTAAGGTAGGAGTATATTGGATACTACCTTGGAGAATATATCCTTAAATTCCCGGTATTAGTGGAGTAGTTTCTATTCTACTAGCTTTTTATCTATAAGTTTACTTTCCCTACTAAGCTAATTATAGGCTAGGGCTTCCTTATCTTTAATTATCTGGTTAATTTTATATAAGCTAGTTGTAAAGGCAATGGTATTAGGCTGATTTAAGTTTTGGTAGAACCCTATAGCGCTAATATAGTAGATATTAACTTATAGGAGGTTTATAGGTTTCTTTACGGATGTTTTATAAACCGTATTTTATGGTTAAGGGTTTATAACCCTTCTTAGCTCCTATTCTATCTTCTATAAGTTATCTTTTTAGTCTATTTATTTAGTATAGCATCTAATATTCCTTGCTGTTCTTTATAGCTATATACGGTCTAACCTATTTAGCTTATTACCAGCTTCCTAGGTCTCTAATACGGGTAGAGTAACATAGGTAGTCTAGGAGTGGCATTGTGACAGTGCTAGAGCGCGTTACCTGCCAAATTCTACTATATTCTACTATGTTCTGCTACCTAGCATACTGTTTAATACTGTTTCTTACTGTCTAATACTGTTTCTTACTGTCTGGTACTGTTTCTTACTATTGGCTCGCCTACTATTGGCTCGTCTACTGTTAGCGCCTTGGCGGCTCGCGCTACCTATTTGTTTATATAAGCCCTCGCAGCCACCTTTCCTCCTCCTTAACTTAGTATCTTTATTAGATAGTAATCCACAAGCTTTGGTTTAAAGGCATTTGTGTGAACCGTTACATTATACTAAGCTCTCCCTATATTGCCTAGGAAGGCCTTAATAATATCCCACTCTAAAAAGAAGATCTTCGTCTGCAATAACGCGTTAACGCGTTATACTCAGACATTAAAAAACTTACACAGCTACGCCTGAGAAGGCCCTAACAATATCCTACTTTATAGGCCAGATTGTACTTAACCTGCACCCCCGGAATTGAAACCGAATTATATAATTCCGACGATCCTTAGGAAGCCGATGATGGTACCTAAAGTAAGCTTATTTAAAAGACCTGCCTCTACCCAAGAGGAATACGAGATCTAGTTAGGATTAGAAATTAAAGATAATAAAGACGTTATAGGTATACATGAGCAGATTCGTGCCCTTGCAGCTAATTAGAAGGTTAATCGTCTTTAAGCCTAAAGCATATAAGAGACTCTAAAGGAGATCTTGGAAAGCCTTACTGCTTTATAAAATAGCCTAGCCTCCCCTTTATGAAGCCTTAGTTAACCCATTTGCTTGACCAAATGCAATATACTAGAGAGTACGGATATAATAACAAAGTAATTAAAGTCCGTTAAGCTCCCTAACCCCCTACTATTGTTGGACGGTATAGACCCGACCTTTAAGAACTGGAGGATCTAGGTGCGAGGAAAGCTTTATGTTAACTATAACTATTTCCCCTCTAAAGAAGCTAAAATGCTCTACCTTTTTGGTTAAACTATTAGGGACGCCTAGCAATACCTTTAGGCCAAGTTTAAGGACGAGTTACCTGTTCGGTTTATATCTGTTAATAAGATAATATAGTACCTGGCTACTATCTATATTAATCTAAATAAAGTACGGGATGCCTATTATAACTATAATTGCCTAATAATGAAATCGAACTAATCCTTTACCGAGTTCCAAACTTAATTCTTACACCTAGTAGGCGAAGGCCAGGTTCCCCTTGGAAACTACCACAACAAGCTAATAGTCCAACTATAAGAGAAGATCGCGGTAGCCTTAGACAACCTACTAACCTACTAAAGACTTGCAGCCTAATGTTTATTACTAAATTTAAAATTAAAATAAATTAATACTCGTTCTAATTAACTAAAGCGGCTCTGTAGCGACCGTAACCTATCCGCTATACTAATAGGAGCTAGCGTTGGAAGATAAATTACGACCGCCCTTATACTAAAGGTGGTTACGACTGCCTACCTATAAGTCTCGCCTAACCCGCCACGTATAATACCTTTAACTAATACTCGTTGCAATACCCTAATTAACCCTGCCACGGTCACGTGCTTTAATTGTGGAAAGAATGGCTACTTTGCCTTGTCCTACTCAGAGCCAAAGGATATGGGTAATATTAAGGAGATAGAGGAAGAAGAAGCATCTAATAAGTTAGGAAAAGAAGAACCCTAGGGAAAGACTCCCCCCTAGGGTATTCTATTAATTTAAAGAGATTAATCTAAGTTAGCTAATAGGTAGAAAACACTTTACAGTTCTATATACAGTATCTTAAAATAGATATGGAGTTAATACAACTGCCCTTATTAATACTAGAGCAAATGGCTTTGCCTTTATAAACACTGCTTATATAAATAACGTTGCTAAGTTCTTAAATATAAATGCTACCTAACTAGAGAAGCCTGTTCAAGTAAAAGGCTATAATGGTTAAGCCAGTAAGCCAGTTACCTATGTCTTAAAGCTATATATCTCTATTAATGGACGACGCCAGTATAGCATTCCCTTTTATATCCTAGACCTAGGTTCCCACGACATTATCCTTAGCCAAAAATAGATGTCCTACTTTAATATTTAGTTAAATGTCTAACAAAGACAGTTTGTCTGGCTGGAGAATAGATCAAAACTACCTTTCTTTATTAGAGAAATTCGGACTAACTGTAAGATACTAGCCGTGAAGGTTAACCCTATTTATTAGTAGGATGTTAGGGACTGTGACCTAGCCTTTGCCTAAAAAGATGCCCGCCGCGAGGCTGGTAGGAACTCTATACCAACAAGGATACTCCCCTAAAGTGCTATAGTTAAAAAGGACTCTACTTACGGAAGTGGAACGGATAGTAATATAGGCAACTTCCAAATTGCGGAAATCTAGCTAATATGGAAGAGGACATACTAATAGGACATAAAGGATAACCTTTAGAAGATGTAACAAGAGCTAAAGGGAGTGAAGATAGCGCTAACGCGCTAAAGGTCCGCAAGGCTATAGACACCCCTGCTATTACATAACCCCCCTCTAGTAGACGTCGCGGCAATTAGTGCTATAGGTTTCTACTTTAATATATATTAAAAGAATAATAAGGTCTTTATAACTAGCTTATATAAAATTAACCGGATTATTAACGAGAAGGAAGAGGGGCTAGTAGAGGAAACTAATAGGGAGCTAGTTAAGCGCCTCCTCCCTACTTACCTCTTAGACTATAGAGACGCGTTCTTAAAAGCAGCTTTGGATATACTACCCCTCCACTAAATCTATAATTATAAGATTTAATTAGAAGCCAATAACTCACTAGGCTATAGCCCCCTTTACTAATAATTAACGGACAAGCTAAAAGTAATAAAGCAGTACTTAATTAATAACCTTAATAAAGGGTTTATCGAGCTAAGTTAAGCCCCTTTTACTTCCCCTATCCTATTTATAAAAAAGCCTAATAGAGGCCTTTGTTTTTGTATCGACTATTAGAAGCTAAATGCTATTACTTAAAAGGATCAGTATTCTATTCCTTTAATTAATAAGACCCTCGTATATCTAAGCTGGGCAAAGATCTTTACTAAACTTAATATCCGCCAAGCTTTCTACTAAATTAGGATAGACCCTATATCTAAAGATTTAACAATATTCCATACCTAGTACAGGTCCTATAAATACAAAGTTCTTCTATTTGGACTAATAAACGGACCGGCTACATATCAAAGGTATATAAATAATATTCTTTTTAATTACCTTGACGAGTTCTGCATGGTATACCTAGACAACATTCTTATATACTTAGACAATAAATTTAAGCACTAAAGTTATATTAAGAAGGTCCTAGAGAGATTACGGAACGCGGGCTTATAAGTTAATATTAAGAAATATAAATTTAGGGTAAAACGTATAAAGTACCTTAGGTTTATAGTAAGTATAGATAGGATCAAAGTTAACCCTAAAAAGGTTAACGTAATCCATAACTAGAAATCCCCTTATACTGTAAAGGGGATCTAGTCCTTTCTTAGTTTTTATAATTTCTATTGCTGATTTATCCGCAACTATGGAGTTGTGGCAAAGCCTCTTATATAACTTACCCGGAAAGATACGCCTTTTGTCTTTAATAATGACTATATAGAAGCCTTTGGAGAGTTAAAAGATCAGCTTATCTCTTTTTAAATTCTTTATTACTATAACCCGGACCTTAAATTAATGCTAGAGACAGACGCTTCTAACGGAGTTATAGTGGGAATCCTATTATAGTTATATCTAGACGGTAAATGGTACCCTGTTACTTTCTTCTTAAAAACAATAGACCTAGCTAAGTGTAACTATAAAGTATATAATAAAGAAATGTTGGCTATTATCCAATCACTGTCCTAATAGCGCGTAGAGCTGGAAGGTATGAACTCCTGGATTAAGATATATATGGATTACAAAGCCCTAGAGTACTTTATAACTATAAAGCAGCTTACTGGATAATAAGCCTACTAGGCTAAAATACTCTCCCAATTCTTCTTTATGATTATATATTGTTCTGGCAAGCAAAACTTTAAGGCTAATGCATTAACCTAAAGGGAATAAGACGTAGGACCTTAGGATAAGCTAAAGGCCTAATACTAGACGCGCGCCCTTTTCTACCCCAAATAGCTTAACCCGTGGATTTTTGAGGAGCTAGACTTTAAACGGAATGGTTTAGTACCTATAGAAGGGGAAGTCCTAGATAAACTAATAGGGCTAGTTAATCGCATCCTAACTATAAACCGTACGGCTGACTTCCTAAAGGCCCTCCGTAACTAAGCTATAAAAGGTGACCCTAATTTAGAAATGGAAGAAGGACTGCTCTTATACTAGGAACAGCTTATAGTTCTAGACGTTAATAACCTACAGACGGAGCTAATCCGTAAAGCCTACTGTTAAGTCTCTACGGTATACTCTGGTTAAGATAAGACCCACTAACTACTGGCGCCCCATTACTACTGGCAAGGACTTCTATCTAATATAGCACGATTTGTTAGAAACTGCCACGCCTATAGACACGCAGATGCCCCTAGGGATTAAACTTCTAGGTGGCTATAACTGCTGCCAGTTCTAGAACGCCCTTGGCAATATATTATAATGGACTTTAAGTTATTTCTAAAGGACGCCCACGTGTAACGGAACCTTGTAGCAGTAACTACGGTGGGTCCTGTTATTAGGCTGGGTATGTAGGTAAGAACAATTTAACAATATAATAACAACTAGTAGAGTGGTTACCCAACAGATTAACTCCAATTGTATTCTAAGATTCACTATAAGGAGAGAACTATCTACGGTAGGGACTAAGGTCCTTTAAATACACAACCGTACTCCTAAGAAATCCTCTCTTATACATAAGGTACGTGTTGTACATAAGGTACATACATTCACTACGTTCCCTGCGTTCCTTATATAGCACATTACATAACTTAGCTACCATTCCTTATCACATGGTTCCACCAGATCCATCCTGGACCATATCTATATTAACCAACTAGCTTCCTCTAACTCTTCCCTAAGTAGTTATAACATTATACTTAAGCTATCCATAACACTATCTCCCTCCTCTTTATCTTTGTCCTTAAAGATTCCTAACATCTCCAAGTTGTCTACTAGAGGTGTAATATCTGTTTAATTAGTCTAGTTAATATCCTTACTTATTATACCTAAAGCCTCTTCTTCTTCACATACGCAACGTTATGCTCGCACTATGGCTGCCATACTGTCACTTAGTAAGATAATGCCGTCTCTATGTTCTTATTATGCGAAAGCAGGGTTAGTGTATGTTATAATAGCAAGTCCCTTGTCTTAATAACCCTTATTTTATTTAGAGTGCACTAAAGCAAACATTTAATTATCCTACAATATTCGCTCTTCCTTTAACGCTAAGTATACGCGTCCTATAACTCTTAACAGTCTTTAAGTTCCCTAAGTAACTTATTATAGGGTCTTATATTTAATCTACCACTATAAAGCTTAACAGTAAGCTCTCCACTACCTTAACTAAGCTAGAATATTCTCAAGACGCGGAACAGAAGGCCCTAGATACTTAGATTACGGCATCTACCTAGCTGCTTTATCTTAAGAAGGTTTATAAGAAGGTTCATTCTAAGGAGTAGAAGCTTATAAAACAAGGTTTATAGGAACTTGGCAATAAAAGAACGGATTCTCTTCTAACTAAGAGGGAAATAACTCCAAGTAGCTCGGCAGGTGCTCCTCTTAGGTCCCCCTTAGGTAACTCATTTTTTAGCAATCCTTCTTTATTAATATTACCTAACCCTTTCTCTTTTAATACTTCTATACCTTTCCTATAGCGTTCTCTAGGTTACTTAGTAGTTCCTAGGTAGTCTCACTATAGCCTATCCATTTTACTTTATACCATATTTGATTATCTACGTCCTTATAACTAATAATCTTTAAAACTTGCCATTTATCCTCCTTCTATCCTCTATATATGTCTGCCTTATATACTAGTGGTTTAACGTTTCCGTGTACTAGTTCTAGCATTATAACGTGCTGTACAGGGTAGATCTTCATTTTAGCTGGTAGGTTTAACTTATATATAACTAATAAAATTCCTTATACAATTTCAAAAGGTCCTAATCTGACGTAGTCCAACTTCTTACTTGGTCATTAACTCTTAAAATTTTTATATAGTAGCCATACTTTATCTCCCTCCTTAAGATCTAGTCCCTCAGATCTCTTAGCATTATAATACCTTTTCATTCATTCTTATACTAATTTAGCTGTTTCTTTAAGGTCTGTATGAAGATTCATTAACATCTCCATTCTTTACTTAGCTATGCTACTCGTCTTCTTTGCTTAATATAGCGATAATAATATTCTTAGCTTCTATCCATAATTTGCCTTAAATGGTAATGTCCCTATTTCTTTTTATGGTGTTGCATTATACGCAAACTGTATAACTGGTAATAGCAATACCCAATTATTTTGTGTGTGGTTAATATAATGTCTTAGATATTATTCTAGTGTCTAGTTTAGTCTTTCTGTCTATCCATCTATCTGCGGATAATATACTATAAAGATTGCTACGCAAACTCCTTATTCTGCTAGAAACACTTCCTAAAATACTACTATAAATCTTAGATCCCTATCCAATATGATTTTATCTAGTACTCCATGTCTTATAAACACTTCTTTTATATAGATTCTAGCAATATCTTCTACTAATATTTCTTCTATATATGCTATAAAGTATCCCCACTTTATTAGCTTATCCACTATTACTAAAATTACATTATAATCTTGTCCTATAATAGGATCTTTTAACTTTAATAACTTAATAATAAAGTCCTATAATATAACCTCCTATAGTCTTTCTGGTATTTTAATAGGTTATAGCCCTCCATATAGCTTATGCCTTATCAGTTTATTCCTTTGGCAATCTAGATATTCTTTTATAACTCTTCTTACTAGTCCCTAGATTCCTTAAATAATATACTCCTCTTAAAGTCTTAACACTAGTCCTATAGACCCATTATATCCTTATATCATTCCCTTATAGAATTCTTTAATAAACTCTTCTGCAATAGACTTAGGCATATATATTACTTCTCTATTTTTATACTACTCTAAGTCTAGATCCTCTATCTATGCTTCTTAGATCTTCTATATCTAATTACTCTCTAGTAATTTATAGATCTAACTTTCCTTGGTTACTGTAATCCTTAAATAATTATACCTAATTAATCTATCTTAATCCCTTCGCAACAAAGCTCCTAATGGCTTTTTATTATTCTATAGTTTAGCCTTTCTACTTAGAGCATCTGCTCGTGCATTGTCTATACCCTTGGTATACTAAATTTTAAAATAGTATTCTATAAGTATTTCCACCCATCTAACCTGTCTTTAGTTAAGTTCCTTTGTTATTAGGAATCCTATAAGGTTCTTATAGTCTATCTTAACCATAAATAGTTTCTCTATGCCTTGTAAGAATGCTCTCCATTCCTTAAGTGCTGTAACTATACCTAGCAACTCCTTGTTATAAATGTCATAGTTTAACTCTAGTGGTGTTATCTTTTAACTGTAGTACACTACTGAATGCCATATATCCTAGTGCTTTTATAGCAAATATGCTCCTAGTGCAAAGTCTAATATATCTATCTCAACAACCGTGTTTAACTTTAGTTAATAGATCTTAAGAATTAGTTCTTAGGTAAACAACTCTTTAAGTTCCTAGAATAGCTTCTTTTACTCACTTCCCTAAACCCATAGTTCCTCTTTCTTCATTAGCCTTATAAATAGCTTAATGCTTTTTAACCACTGTTCTATAAACCTCCTATAGTAGTTGCAAAACCCTAAAAACAACCTTAACTACGTAACGTTCTCTGGTTCCTGCTAACTTACTATAGCTTTAACTTTCTTTAGGTCCATGCTAATCTTTCCTAGTTCAATAATAAATCCTACAAAATTAGTCTTCCTTATAAAGAACTCGAATTTCTTAATTGCTACTAGCATTTATTCTTCTTATAGTCTCTTTAAGACCCATTTAACGTGTTCTCCATATTCTTTCTCACTTATTAAGTAAATAATATTATTATTAAGATATACCATAATAAATTCATTAAGGTGTTCTCCTAATATACTATTAATTCACTTCTAGAATGTTACTGGTGCGTTTATAAGCCCAAATTGCATAACTAATGGTTTATATAGTCCTTCCTTTAACCTAAAGGCTGCTTTCTATTTATTACCTTCCTTAATTCTAATCTAATGGTACGCCTACCTTAGGTCTATCTTTATAAAGATTTATATATTACCTATCCTGTCTCAGATTTCGCTAATTAAGAGTAAAGGATACCTATCCTTTCTAGTAATGCTGTTTAACTATCTATAGTCTATATACATCCTAAGTTTTCCATTTTTCTTTAGAATGAATAGTACTAGATATCCTACTAATAACTATAATAGTTAGATGTATCCCTTTTATAAGTTCTCCTAGACAAACTCCTTAAGCGCCACTAACTCTGTTTTAGTAAGCTTATAGATTAAAAAGAACTTTAGACTTATTCCTTCTTCCAATTCTATCTTATAGTCCCATACTGCATACTCTAACAGCTTTTCACTTTCTAGTAACCATAACTTTTTACCATACTTATGGTATCTCTTTGGTACATAACTTAAGCCTCACTCAGTCTCTTCGTATGTTGCTCCAACTTAGTACCATACCAACTTAGTTTGCTGTCGCATTCTACATTATTAAGTATCCTTAATATTAACCTAACCTATAACCCAATCAATCTTTAAATTGTACTCCTGTAATTAAGGTATTCCTAGTATCACCTCATCCTATCCCAACGGTAGGATATTAAAAGACATTTTCACTGGTCTCCCTTTAATAGTTAACTGAATAGGTCCTGTTTTAAGATTAATAATACCTCCTCTATAGGCTATCTAATCTCCTAAAATTGTTATAAGTAGATATAGGTATTCCTTTTATCTATATAGTAACCCCATTCTTTCCACTGCCTTTAGTAAGATATGGTTCCTTATTACTCCACTATCTACCAACGCTTTAAACTGCTAATCTTGCCATTTAACTTATAAATTTAGGTGTTATCCTTAAATTCCTTTAAGGGTCTAAGGCTCTAACACTAGTTCCCTCTAGTCCTATACGCCTCCCCTTTTCCCAACTACTGGCTACTAGATCCTATATATACTTAGTCCAACTTAGGCCAATACTTAGTTTATTTCTTTTCCTCTATATGCCATAGACAAGTATTCTCTGGGCACTCCCACTACTATTATCTATCTAGGCATTCTTCTATAAGGAATCTTCCTAGTTAAAGTATTAAGTCCCCTTAACCTTGTACTTCTACTAGGTGCCATCTATGTATATACTTAGCGTCCCTAAACCGTTTTTCTTTTAGTGCCCAGTATATCCTAGTTAGGTACTTCCGGTTTTTATCCTTTAGTGCTCTATATATATTATATATATTATCTACATAAGCTATCTATAATAGTGTATAATACGCTAAGTGACCTAGGTTAACTCTTAGTTTATCTTTATCCTTAAGTTTAAACCTCTGGTTTGCCAATCTCATTATTAGTCTTTTATTTGCGGGTATTAAGACTTATCTTTTACTTCTTTAGTCCCTAGATCCTTCTTCTAGGTTCCTTAACATTATAATTAATGCTCCTTTAATATAACTTATACGTTTTTCTTTAATAAGTTGGTCTTGGACAACTTTTTCATCTAGCTACATATAAAAATCTTCCCATTTATTATTGTGTTATTACCTATACCACTTTCCATACAACTGGTTTAGTGTATATAGTCTATCTATAAGAAAGTACCTTGTTATCGCTGCATTATAACATCCTTTGGTATATCTTTCTTTAAATCTAGTTAGGATATCTAGATCCTCCTCTTATTCCAGTTTATCTAACCACTTTACCCTAGGTGTCCCTGCACTTAGCCTATTAGTAATTCTTTATATAGGTAATCTGTCCCTTCTATAGTTTAATATGCTAGATCTCTAATCTAGTTTCTGTTCTTACTATATAATAATTCTTATCCTAAACTTATCCATAGTTTCTTATTTTCTGCATCTTACAGCTAAATCCTTATAGTCATCTTACTTTTTAATCCTGGTATTAATTTTTTAATCTTTAAGCTGAATACTGCGTTTACCTAGGATTGCTAACGTTCTTATTTATTCCCTAAACTTGTAGTTCTTAAACTTACATCCTATACTTATTTGTTTATCTATAAACTAAGTCACTACTCTTTCCCATCGGTTTTTGTCTATTATAGGTTCCTAAGCTATCCTCATTGCATCTTGTAAGTCTAAAGCCTTCCTCATCTTATTGTAAGAATCTTAAACCTATAGCCTTTTACCTTTATTAAGTAATAAGCTAGCACTAGCAGTTATCTACTTACTTAGTCTTTTACTAACATTACTCCTTTTATTTTATAAAGCGATAGAAATCGTATCCAATGGTGTTATAATACCCGTTACTAAACCCTATTCTATAATAGTCTCAGTTTCTGCTTCTATTTCAACTTCTCTAAGGTCTATATACTCCCAGTAAGCTACCTTTATTACCTTATCATCAGTAAATGCTTTGCCTATGTTAAACTCATCATCTTTAATATCCGATCTATAAGCTAGTTTATTAGTTCCTCTAAACTTAGGTAATAATGGCTCCTACAGCTAATAGCTTGCGCTATACTTAGCGTCCTTATAAATTCGGTATACATTATTATAATAATACGCAAAACTATTAATTAAACACTTTTTTGTTCCTCGCAGTACACCGTTATCCCTCTATATATACGTGTCTCCTACTAGTCTGGTTCCCTTTACTGTATAGTTACTCTAACCACCTCTATAGTTTTTAGCAAAATAACCCTATTTTCCGCAATTTATATAAGCTCTATCTCTAAACTACTAATTTTACTATAGAGTCCGCCTAAACATCTTCTACTACTAAGATCCCTAGTTTAGCCTCTACTCCTTAGTCCTTTAATCACTAGATCCTTAACCTCTAGGTTTCTATAGTTTCTTTTCCCATCTTTAGGTTTCTTTAGTACCGCTTAGGTCTATTAGCTCTACACCATTCTATAGTTTTTAACTCTATATTGGTTATTGCGTACTCTACACCTTATATAATTATAGAACTCTATCCTAACCTTTCTTAGCCTATTCCCTTTAGTAGATCCTGTTATTAATTTTTATCAACTAATCTATTAACTCCCTTAGGGTATCCGCATCTTCCATTAGGATAATTGTGTCCTAGACTTTAGCCTTAAGTTCCTATTTATACTGTGCTATAAGCGCCCTGTTGTTCTATTCAACCTATATAGCTAGCGTTTAAAACTGCGTTATATACTTAATTGCTAAAGTACGTTATACTAAGTTCTAAAGCTTTTATTCTACTGTGGTTATGGCCTCCAGGTCTCCAAATATCTATATTAACCGTTCTATAAACCTGTTCTAACTAGCAAATATATACCGTACATCCTAGTTAGTAGTTGTTATGCTATTAGCCTATATCTCCGTAAGATATGGTTTAAACCACTTAAGTGCCCTCCCCGTTAGGAATAACCCTGCATAGGCTACTTAATCCAACAATATTGCCAACTTCGCTCCTTCTTGCATAACTTTAAAGTGCATTTACATAAGAAATCCTTTAAGCTTTAACTTCTCTCCTAAGAACCGTTTAATTAAAGGTAGCTTAACCTTTGCTGCTCTAATTCCATTAATACGTTCTTTAAGTATTCTATTATTATCTTATAAGTAATCAACCATTTCTTATAACTGACTTTGCGTAATTAACTAAGAATCCGTATCTACTATACTGGTATCTCCTTTTACGCCTAAGGTCATTACTGCTGTTAATGGTGTCATAACTGGTGCTTTGGGTGGCATGTTGTTTAACCTTATTTAATACTATAACCTTAGTAGTAAATGTGTAACGGAACCTTATAGCAGTAACTACGGTGGGTCCTATTATTAGGCTAGGTATATAGGTAAGAACAATTTAACAATATAATAATAACTAGTGGAGTAGTTGCCTAACAGATTAACTCTAATTATATTCTAAGATTTACTACAAGGAGAGAACTATCTACGGTAGGGACTGAGGTCCTTTAAATACATAACCATACTCCTAAGAAATCCTCTCTTATACATGAGGTACGTGTTGTACGTAAGGTACGTATGTTTACTACGTTCCCTGCGTTCCTTATGTAGCACGTTATATAACTCGGCTACTATTCCTTATTACATGGTTCCACTAGATCCATCCTGGACCGTGCCTGTATTAACTAACTAGCTTCCTCCGACTCTTCCCCAAGTAGTCGTAATATTATACTTAAGCTGTCCGTAACACCACGGCCATAATACAGCCTTTATAGTAATTAACTAATTATATAAGCAATCTATCTCCCTCCCATGTTTTAAGACTATAAATATAAAGGATATAGCCCGCCTCTACGTTAACAACATCTATTAATTCTACGGTGCCCCTAAATTAATTATCTCTAACTATGGTCCCTAGTTTATATTAGATTTCTAAAATAAATTCTACTGTATCCTTAAAATTAAGATTAAGCTCTCTACTATATTCCACCCCTAAACTAATGGTTAAACTAAGATTATAAACTAGTACCTCGACTAATAACTATATCCCTTTATAGACTACTATTAGGACAACTGGTTGGAATTACTGCCTATAATAGACTACGCATAGCTTACACTCCCCCATAACAGTATAGGGATGTCCCCATTCGAACTGCTCTATAGGTATGTACCATAAACGTCCTTTGATTGGGATAGGCCTACTAAACCCGCTATAGCCCGCGAACGCCTTAGTTATAAATAGGCCTAGGCATTTACTAAGAGAATGCATGGAGCCTAAGAGACTGCTTAAATAATTATAAGAAAGGCGCAAGAGAAAAAGGAATCTAATATAAACCAACATCGTTATAAGGTAGACTTTTAGGTAGGAGATAAGGTATAGGTATTAATAAAGAACTAGAAAACCTAGAGGCCGAGCCGTAAGCTAGACTACTAAATAGCTAGCCCATACAAGACTTTTTAAAAGGTAGGACACTCTTTTAAGGTTAAGCTACCAGAATTAATAAAGATCCACCCCGTTTTCTCTCCGGACCAGCTATAAAAGAATATAGGTGATCCACTACCTGGATAGTATAACGACCCCCTACCGCTAATCCAGATTGCAGAGGACAAAGAATAGGAAGTTAAAGAAATCCTAGCAGTAAAAAAGGTTCGTAATATTTTAAAATACCACGTAAGCTGGGTAGGCCATGATGACGACCTAGAGTGGTACCCCATATCTAATTTTAAGTACTCCCCCTATAAGCTATAGGACTTCCACCTAGCCCACCCTAACCTCCCTAGACCACCACGTAAATTAGATAGCTGGATTAAATACTAAGAAGAAGGGTTAGATAATTACAACAATTTAGATAATAATAGGGAGCTTAGACAACGCCTAAGGGCAGGCTTTTTTAGAAGGGGGGGGTAATGTAATGGTGCTAGAGCGCGTTACCTGCCAAATTCTGCTATATTCTACCATGTTCTGCCACCTGGCGTACTGTCTAATACTATTTCTTACTGTCTAATACTATTTCTTACTGTCTGATACTGTTTCTTACTATTGGCTCGCCTACTATTGGCTCGTCTACTGTTAGTGCTTTGGCGGCTCGCGCTACCTATTTGTTTACACAAGCCCTCGCGGCCACCTTTCCTCCTCCTTAGCTTAGTATCTTTATTAGATAGCAATCCACAAGCTTCGGTTCAGAGGCATTTATGCGAGCCGTTATAGGCATAGTATATAGATCTATTGCGGATTAAGCTATATATCTTTCTTAAAGGCCTAGTCTCTATATATAGCATTGGCCTAATAAATAGTATTAATCTAGGGCTGTATAAGGTTTTCTATTATAATACTAATTTCTTTTATAAAGGAAGGTGTTAGGGGTAGGCTTTTAGGCTAGATAAGCCGTTTACTCTATACGTCGAGCTATAAGCCTAAATAGGCTAGCTATTTTCTTTTTGAAATTATATTATGGCTTCCTAGGTCCATAATAAGAAAGAGAATATTATATTACCTTTGTCTATCTATATAAAGGTAAATCCATAAAATAGTTCTAATAGGTAGTTCTATCTGTCTATTATACCCACAAATTGGAATTAGTTTAGATAGTTCTTTAAGGGGTATATTTAAAAAGTTAGCCAGCTTTATAGTACACTGGGTGTCTATTAAGGTAAAGGTATTTACTTTAGAGTTAGCTAAAGCAGAGGTTAAAACTTAATATTTATTACGGAATAATGTATAAGGAATAATGTAGCTTTTTCCACTAATTAGCCGACCTAGATTAATATATAATATATTAATCCCTTTTAACCCTAGAGAGAAGTCTTCCTCCAGGGTTCCTCTTTTTCTAACTCTACGCTACCCTCCTATATTAACAGAACCTTATCCATTTTTACCTTTATTAGATAGTCCTTAGTAAAGTAGTCCTTTTAGCTATATAAAAAGTAAGCTCTTTAATTACAAAGGGCCTATCTATAGGGGTTGCTATATATAGGCTAAGTATACGCCGGACCCGCGGCAGGACTACCTGCGTAGCTAGCTGTTAAATTAACAGTAGGCTGTACGGCTAGTGCCGTAGGAGTTACTAATTATGCTAGGGCACTATAGGCCGTTCTTATAGTATTTATAGTCTAGTTTAATAAGTTTATAGCTTTATACCGCTTAGCTTATACTTTAATTTAACAGAGTAGGGAAGTAGTCCGTATTAACTTTAAGCTTATCTTATAGTTAAAGCTTCCAGTTATTAAATATGTTAGCAACTCAGTCAATCGAGGCACGAGCACGGCAAGAGGGACGCGCAAGCCTATACGATTGGATTGTCTATAAACGAGGATCCAAAGCTAGAGAAAGGAAGGAGAAGAATAGCAGCGCCGCTCGATATTTTATGCGGTCCTTAAGTTATGTGACTTGCGTCTACTATAATCCACGTCTGCCAAGATCCACTGTTTTCCACCAGCGCTGTAACATTACCCCCCCCCCCCCCCCCCTTCCAAAAAAGCCTGCCCTTAGGCTTTATATGTCCGTATTATATCCGTGGGGTATTCTTGTCTTTATGCTTAATAGGCAGCCTATCATCTTTGCTATACTAGCACTCTATCCACTCGTTAAGGTACTTTAGGGGTCTGGGTTTGTTAGGGTATTAGTTATAAAATTCTTTAAGCCTCTAGGGGCAGCCTATAAAGTTCTAGGCGGGGTACCAGGTTGGGTCTAGATTATAGCCTTTCTATTAGACACAGTATTGTAGTGTTCCTCATACTAGTTTATAGGCTAGTATTTTATTAACTTCCTATTTATTGTCACCATTAACTTAAATTGGCAGGGGAGGCTCATTCTTTTATCTAGGTAGTAGGTTATTTATAGCCTTCTATAGCTTATCCAGCAAAAAGATAGGGTAGACTTTAATTAAGTCTGGGAGCTTAACCTTATATAAGTTGCCTTCTTTGTTAAGGATCTTATATAGTCCTGCTATCTTATAGTCTAGCTTATGGCTAGGCCATTCTATCTTTTAGTTCTTTGTTGTAACCTAGACCCTATTATCCACGGTAAAGTTAGGCTTGCGCCTATACTTATTTGCCTACTATTCCATTAATCTCTAGGCCTTTTCTAAATTTATATAGGCTACCGTCTAAGCTTCTTCTAAGCGTTTAGCATATTGCTAGGCTTTCTTATAAGACAGTTTTTCGCGTATGGTCTGTAGCCCCTCTGGTCTTTCCTAGTTAAAGCTTATATAGGGTAAGTATCCCATTTCTAGCTAAATAGGTGCAAATCCTGTAGAGTTATGGGGTAAGGTTGCCTGGGCATAGTCTATTAGGGGTAGTAGTTTATGCTAGTTATTCTAAAAGTAGTTAATAAAGGGCCGGAGCCTCTAGTCTAAGTATTAATTTACAATCTCTGTTTAACCGTCTGTCTGGGGGTGGTATACTGTAGAAAGCTTTAGCTTAATACTAAGGATCTAAGTAAACTTATTTTAGAAGGCCAATATAAACTGCGGCCTATAATTAGATATAATAGTATCTAGTGGTCCATAAATTTAGTAGACATAATAAATATATAGTTGGGCTACCTCCTTGGCATTAATATCCTTATAATAGGGGATTGAGAACAGGCGCTTGCCAAAACGGTTAACTAGGATCATTACTATATTATATCCATTACAGTCTGTAGGCAGCTTATAAAAGTTTATAGAGATATACTACTAGGGGCGTTCTGGTATTAGGAGTAGCTTTAATAGTCCTAGGGTCTTATCCCGTGGAATTATAGACCTACGGCAGTTGTTATAGTTCTATATATAGCGGTCAATATCTATAACCATTCCGGGCCAGTAGTATTGGTTACTAATAATTTTGCAGGTCTTATTTTTTCTGGGGTAAGCCGTAGAGACCTAGGTGTGTGCTTTAGCAATAAACTAAGTCCGTAAATTCTGTTCCTCTGCTACCACCAGCCGTTCCCGGTGCTTAAGTAGTCCATTTTTAAGGGACCATGGGCTAGTAGCATCCTTTACCTTTTTATGGTACTCCTATAGAAAAGGGGCCGTACGGTTTACCTACAGCAGTTTATTAATAAGGTTAAGTTCCATGGAGTTAACAGGATATATCTTAGCATCTAAAGGGTCCATATTTAGCTCTGCCTATATCTAGGGGTTAAGGTGCTCTGGTTATAATAATGTTTAGGTTTATAATAAGATCTTTATAGCCACTTAGTTATCTAGGTCCTGTCTATACCTTATAAGGGCGTCTGTATAATTTATAGCGCCTAGCTGGTATATAATTAGGAAGTTAAACTGGGATAGGATATCCGCCTAGCGTGCCTGCCAGGCCGTAAGGGCTTTTATTATTATAAAATATTCTAAGGCCTTGTAATTAGAGACTACCTAAATAGGCTTAGGGGTCCCTTCTAGCTGTGCACGCCAGTACTAGAAGCTAGAGATAATAGCCAGCATTTCTTTATTATGAATGTGGTAGTTTAGCTCGGCATCTACTATAGTCTTCAAATAGTATGCAATAGGGTGCCATTCTCCGTTAGGTTGCTTCTAGGAATAAACACCGGCTATTACACTGTTTAAGGCATTAGTTTCTAGCATAGAAGGCTATTTTAGGTTAAAGTGGGCAAGTAGGAAAGCAGAGACCAGTCATTTCTTAAGCTTATTAAAGGCCTGCCTACATATAGTATTAAAGTGGAAGGGCTGGTCCTTTTAGGTTAGGCGGCTAAGGGGCCAAGCAATCCTACTGTAGTTCCTAATAAAGCGTCGGTAGAAGTTACAGAAACCTAAGAAGGACTATACCCCCTTTACAGTCCTTAGGGGAACCCATTAGTTAATTACAGCCGTCTTTTCTGGGTCTGCCTTAATTCCGTCCGTACTAATAATAAATCCTAGGTACTTTATATACTTAACACCAAATTCCAATTTCCTAATATTGGCCTAGAGGCTAGCCTTACGGAGCCGTTAAAGGACCTTATAGACGTGCTCTTCATATTCTAATTTGTTCTTAAAGTAGATTATAATATTATTTAGGTAGGCCGTGCAGAAGTCGTTAAGGTAGTTAAAGAGTATATCGTTTATGTATAGCTAGTATATAGCTAGTCCGTTAGTTAGTCCAAAAGGAAGTACTTTACATCTATATAATCTGTAACTGGTCTGGAAGGTAGTAAGATCTATAGATCTAGGGTCTATCCTAATTTAGTAAAAGGCCTGGCGGATATTAAGCTTTATAAAGATCTTGGCTCTACTTATTTAAGCTAGTGTCTTATTAAGTAGAGGCAGCGGATAGCGGTCCTTATGGGTTATATTATTTAGTTTATAGTAGTCAATACAAAAACGGAGTCCTCCATTTGGCTTTTTAGTAAAGAGAATTAGTGCGGCAAAAGGGGCTTAGCTAGGCTTAATAAATCCCTTATATAGGTTATTAACAAGGTACTGCTTAGTGGCCTATAATTTAATAATAGATTGCTAATAAAGGGGGGTATAGCTAAGGGAGTCTTCCTTGCCAGGTTTAATCTCAATCTTATAATTGTATAGTTGGTAAGGCGGAAGTATGTCTAATACTGCTTTAGAGAATACGTCCCTAAACTTCTGGTGTTAATAGGGTAGTTTTTATTCTACCAGCTCTTTATCTATAAGCTCGCTTTCCTATCTACTAGGCTCGCCTTCCTTTTCCGCAATTATTTAATCAATTTTATATAAGCTAGTTGTAAAGGCAATAGTATTGGGTTAGATTAAGTTCTGGTAGAACTCTATAGCGCCAATATAGTAAATATTAATTAGTGGGAGGTCCGTAGGTTTCCTTACAGGCTTTTATTAGACCGTATTTTACAGTATAGGGTTTACAGTCTTCCTTAACTTATATTCCATTTTTTATAAGTTGTTCTTCCGGTCTATTTATTTAGTACGGCATCTAATATTCCTTACTGTTCTTTGCGGCTATATAGGGCCTAGTCTATCTGGCTAATTACTGGCTTCCTAGGTCCCTAGTGTCGGCGGCACAACGTTAGTAGTCTAGGAGCGTTATAGTATACAGATCTGTTGCGGATTAAGCTGTACATCTTTCTTAAATGCCTGGTCTCTACGCATAGCATCAGCCTAATAAACAGTGTCTATCTATGGCCGCATAAGGTTTTCCATTATAATGCTAATTTCCTTTATAAAAGAAGGTATTAGGGGTAGGGTTTTGGGCCAGACAAGCTGTTTATTCTATATATTAAGCTATAAGCCTAGATAGGCTAGCCATTTTCTTCCTAAGATTATATTGTGGCTTCCTAGGTCCGTAATAAGGAAGGGGATATTATACTGCCTTTATATATTAACACGGAGGTAAATCCGTAAGATAGTTATAATAGGTGGCCCTATCCGTCAGTTATACCCGCGAATAGGAATTAGTTTGGGCAGTTCTTTAAAGGGTGCATTTAGAAAATTAGCCAGCTTTATAGTATACTGGGTATCTATTAAGGCAAAGGTATTTACTCCAGAGTTAGCTAAAGCAGAGGTTAAAACTTAATATCTATTGCGGAATAAAGTATAAGGGATAGTATAGCTTCTTCTACCAACTAGCCAACCCAGATTAATATGTGACATATTAATCCCTTTTAACCCTAGAGAGGAGTCTTCCTTTATGGTTCCTCTTTTTCTAACTCTATACTATCCTCCTGGATTAACAGAACCTTGCCCGCTTTTGAGTTTATTAGGCAATCCTTTGTAATATAGCCCTTCTAGCTATAAGAGAAGCAAGCTCCCTAATCACTAAGGGCCTATATATAGGGGTTGCTGTATATAGGCTGAGTATTTATTAGACCCATAGTAGGACTAGCTGCACGGCTAGCTGCTGAACTAGTAGTAGGCTATACGGCCGGTGCTATAGGGGTTGCAGATCTTACTGGGGCGCTGTAGCCCGTTCTTATAGTACTTATATTCTGGTTAGCAGAGCTTCTAGTCTTATACCGCTTAGTATATGCCTTAATTCGACGGAGGCCCTAGTTAATAGCTAGGTATTAGTCCGTAAGTTCCTTAAGCGTCTATATAGTGGTATAAACTGGTAGTATAGCGCGCTGTAGGTCTAGGGTAAGCTTATTAAAGAGGTCTGGCATTAGATCTTCCTAGGGGATTTAAGCCTATTTAGCTAGGTGTAGAAAGCGGGTCTAAAAGGCCGAGAAGGTCTCTATCGTTTTTATATTTAGGCTTTTATAATTAAGCCGGGCGCTCTATACTTTAAAGTGGTCCTTATAAATGGAAGATAGGTAGTTAATCATCTCTTCTTTAGAGAGGAAGGGGTCTGCTAAGTCCTAGGCGTATTGCGGATATAGGTATATCTATACGTTACCGCTGATGCGGCCGAAGACGTATGCTATTTTAGCTCGGGTATTAGGAAAGTGGTCTATATTAACTTTAAGCTTGTCCTGTAGTTAAAGCTTCCAGTTATTAAATATAGGGTTAGTTCCGTCTGTAAGCAATAGGGGGTCTATAACCTTCGCGGTTCGCGATAATGCTAATACTGTATATTAGGCCAGGGCCTTAAGGACTATAGCAAGCCTCTAGGTGTCTAATGACCTATTACTAGGTATAGGGGTGTCTCTAGTTTTAAGCAGCTCTTAGAGCTGTTTAATTTTAGTATTAGCTGCTACGAGCTCTTCCTGGGGGGTTAAAACGGCGACTGTTTCACCATTAGAGGTATTTGCAGGTCCCACAGCAGCTTTACCAGCTACTATTTTTCTTAGCATAGTAGTAGGGGTACTAGGTAATTTCCGGTGTTTGTTTATTTTCTAGGGTTCTGGTTTATGCGTGTCCTATTTTTTAGGTTTTGCGTTCTGTTCGTGTTCTTTTGGTTTTGTCCTGTCCTTATAGTTCTGGTAATGTCCTTAGGGTCCTGTTCTATGTCCATATTCTATTTATAGTCTTGTAGATATATTTAAGTTCCTTCTTAGGAAGAAATAGTAAACGAGCTTTGGATAATGTTAGCGACTCAGTTAATTAAGGCATAAGCACGGCAAGAGGGACGCGCAAGCCTATATAATTGGATTGTCTATAAACAAGGATCTAAAGCTAGAGAAAGAAAGGAGAAGAATAACAGCGCCGCTTGATATTTTATGCGGTCCTCAAGTCACGTGACTCGCGTCTACCATAATCCACGTCTGCCAAGATCCACCGTTTTCTACCAGCGCCATAACAAAATATAGGATTAGTTCCGTCTATAGGTAATAGGGGGTCCATAAACTCCGCGGACTATAATAATGCTAATACTATGCGTTATGCTAGGGTCTTAAGAACTGTAGCAAGTCTCTAGGTATCTAATAACTCCTTACTAGGTATAGGGGTGTCTCTAGTTTTAAGCAGCTCTTAAAGCCGTTTAATTTTGGTATTAGCTGCTATAAGTTCTTCCTAGGGGGTCAAGACGGCGACTATTTTATTATTAGAGGTATTTGCGGGTCCTATAGCGGCCTTACCAGCTACTGTGTTTCTTAGTATAATAGTTAGATAATTTTTAGTAGGTTTCTACAGGGGTTCTAGTCCGTATATATTATTTGGGTTATGTTATATATGTCCTTTTAGTTCTGTCCTGTCCTTAGGGTTTAGTTCTATTCTAGTAATATCCTTTAGATCTATTCCCATGTCCTTATCCTATCCTTAGTCTATAAATATATTTAGATTCCTTCTTAAAAAGAAAGGGTAGATAAGCTTTGGATAATATTAGCGACTTAGTTAATTAAGGTATAAGTACGGCAAGAGGGTCGCGCAAGCCTATATAATTGGATTGTCTATAAACGAGGATCTAAAACTAGAGAAAGGAAAGGGTAAGAACGGAAGCACCACTTAAAGTTATATACAATCCTCCAGTTACGTAACGGCGCTTTACCGCAATCTGCGGCAATCTAACGGCAATCTAACGGCAATATGCCAGTACTGTAATATATAATAAGTTAAGAGAGAGTATAAAGGATTGGATTAGAAGTAGTATTTTTAAAAGTTCTTTCTTAAAGGGGCTAGGAATAGTTAAATATAATAGGTTATACCCTAGAGATACTACTTAATAGCTAGCCTACCTATTTTAACTAGCGTATAATATATAACTAAGAGGCCTTAGTAGGAAAAGAAAACTTACTAGGAAACTCTAAAACTCTTCTTTTATTAATAAATCCTTTTTATATAATAGTAATATTACTACTAAAATAGATACTAAGTGTTACGGCACTGACCTGTTGTATACTGTCTCGTACTGTTTCCTATTGTTAGCTGGCCCACCATTAGCGCCTTGGCGGGCTGGCCCTACTATTTGTGTATAATACCCCCTCTCTATCTTCTTCTCCTCTTTATACCACAATGTAGTTATTTAGCCTACTTGCATTATAGTACTATAACAGTTTGTGGTATCTCTAATTGCGCCCTATCGCGACCTTTGTTTTTTCCCTCTTCCTAAGTATACTATCTTTGTTTTCCTAGTGTAATCGCGACCTAGCGCGACTAATAACACCGTACTACAGTCCTAGACAACCCCAGCACAGTCCTAGACAATCTTAGTATAATCTTAGATAATCTTAGTACAGTTATAGACAATTTTAGTATTATAGCCAGCCTTATAGATTTTAATTGCCTTACCTAGATCCCTTAAAATGGGCGACTATAATATGGATAATACCCTATTAATAAACCTACGTGAAGCGCTCGCCTGCCTCTTTAATATCTCCCACACCTATATTGCCTGGGTAATTAGGAATGGCCTAGAGTACCCTAAGGACCTTAATATGGCAGGAACCTTCCAGCACCTTTCTATATATATAACCTTTTTGACTAGCGTTGAGAACGGCCTCTAAGCCGTCTATAATAAAGGCCGAACTATAAAGTCTTAACTTAAAGAAGCTTAGTATAGAATTAACTCCCTTGAGACGCTTAAACTATATATATAACAAAACGAATAACAAGCTCTTGTATATACTAAGACTATATAAAGTCTAAGCTCTTAGATTACTATACTTACCCAAACTATTACTAAGAAGAATATAGCTACTGGCTCCCCTCTTCTAACTAAGCCCTGTAGAAAAAAGCGTGAAGCAAAAGATCTAACCCCGTTTAATAGCAAGGGATCACCAATTAAAAAATAAGAAAAATTTAAGATATGGGAAACGAAGATCTAAGGCGTTTTCTAGAGAGATATAAAGTACTTTAAGACTTTAATGGACGAAATCCTCTATATGTTAGATATACTGATAGACAAGGCCTATAACTATGTTAAGCATGGCCTTAATATACTACGTATATACCCAAACGACTTAAGCAAATGGACCTTCTCCGACCAAGAGTCTATGCTCGTGTATATAAGAAAGCACTATAAGACCATTAATATAACCCAAGCGGCCAAAAATAAGTTAGATACCTTAAGCTAGGGTAAGCGTAACTACTAGTCCTAGAAAGCAGAGCTTAATAAGTTAATAATTAAAGCAAACAAGACTAAGGAATAAAAAGTAAACTTACTTAAAAAGAATATTTTACTGAAGATAAAAGACCTAGCCCTTACCCTTAGCCGTAAGATTGGCGATGCTGACTATAAAGGCTAGAGTAAGCAGATAGATATGTTCGCTTATAACCTACAGAACTATGCCCACTATATAAAGCTAAATACCGCTAAGCTAAGTACCGCTGGCGGCTATTAACCTATATTACCTAATAATAACACCTTAGTACTAGCACTATAGAATAACCTAATAGACCTCAACGCCATTAAATTCGGTAGCAGTAGTAGTAGCCTCCCTAATAATGTCTAAAGATACCGCATAGATAACAAACTCTGTATAGCATGTAGTTAACCTAGCCACTAGAAAGATGCTTATAACCCTAAAATAAACCTAAATCCCCTTCTAATGCCACCGCGCCAACCCCCTCCTAGCCACGGCAGATTTTTTAGCAGAGGGGATAGCAACTGAAACGGTAATTATGAATAAGGATATAAGTTTGGACATAGAAACCCACCCCTATAATGGCCTTTCCCAATATAGCCCCAGCTGATGGTCCTATACGCAAACTACGGATAAGTGCTCTATGTTGCTACTAATTGTGAGACCAGCTATATTATCGGTAAAGTACCCTCTAGTATATATACACCATTGGAAACTAATACGTTAGGATATACTAGCTAAGACTATAGCCACCAGCTAAGCCCTATAAGTTAGTTATTAAAAGGCTAACCCTTGGACTAAGTTGCCTCCAAGGGTTAAAACTATATAGGAAGGAGGATAAAAGGATTAGATCTATACTACTAGATTAGTTAGACTTTATTTTAAGTTAACTACTACTTAACCTTAGAACAGTAAATAACGATAAAAATGCTATCCTTATTTAGATCTACCTCTCCTTACTATATAACCTACTCCCATAAGTTTTTATTGAAATAGTAAGCCTTGTTAACACTAGTAGTATAGCACCAGTATTTACAGATAAAGACTTACTTATAAAAAAGCATAATATTATAATAAAAAGACTCCTAGTCCTAAAACCACTCCGCCTTGCTAACGGACTTCTATCCAGCTTTATTACCCACTACTTTACAGCAAAAATAATAATTGGCCACTATATAGAATCTATACTTTTCTACGTCACGAAATTATTACCCTCTATACTAGTAATTCTTGGAATGCCCTAGCTTAAAAAATATAACCTAAGGGCAGACTTCCCCGCTTTAGAGCTTAAGTTTAACTCTAATTACTATACCTACAACTATCTCCCATGGCACATTCCTAATTGTGACTAAGTAGCACTATATAGACGCATCGTAAGGCTAACGCTTAGATACCGTTAGTTAATAGTAAAAGAGGTGCCTAATACTAGTAACCTAATATACGCAATAAATAAAGCGAAGATCCTAGAAAACTGGACCACTACCCTATCCCTAAAAAAACAAACACCGCCAGAATTATAAGTCCCCTATATATACCCGCTTAACCCAGGTTAGCTAACAAGACACTTAACTTTAAGTTATTTACTATACGCATATATAACCACACGTATAACAGCTAAAGATGTTATAGCTAAGACTAAAACTAGAGCAATTAAGACCTCCCCCCTATAACGCCTAACCTTATACCCGTCTCCTACGCGTACTATACAGGGCTGCCGCCTTGTTTCCGCCCCCCTAGGCTAACCAAGCCGTGCTAGCCTAGCCGTAGCACCAGAGAACCAGATACGCCCCAACCTAGACAACATTAGATGCACTTATACCGTTAATTTCACCCAGTTCTGTAAATAAAAGGACGTAAAGGTAATAAGGATCTATATAGCGGAGCTAGTAGAACTAGTTAAACAAGAAGAATACTAATAGCTGCTTAAAGAGCTACCTATAGGCCTAATAGAAGTACTAAACCTATTAGAAAGATCTTTCCGCCAGCTAGTAGAAGGCGACTATATAATAAAGAAAGCCCGCAAAGCGCTACCCCCTTATTTTTATAACTTCCTTAAGACAAACCTAAAAACCAAGCCTAAGTTTCTACGCTGAAAGATAGTTAATACTAATATTAAGAAATTCCTAAAAGGCAAACTAGGATTAACCCGCGAAAATATTCTATAACGCTTACCAAAAGAGTTTCGTGAATATATTAAACACTTCCTCCCTAAGAATATAGATAAGCTGCCCCCTTACCAACCATAGGACTATAAAATTGAGATTATGCCCGGAAAGCAGGCCCCGTATTATAAGAACAGACCACTCTTACCCGCTAAACTTAGTTATATAAAGAAATAGATTAACGAGATACTAGATAAGGGTTTTATCCGTAAATTAACCTTACTAGCTGCCGTATTACTCCTCCTTGCTGCGAAACCTGGTAGTAGCATATAAATCTGCTATAACTACTAAGGCCTAAACATAGTTACTATTAAGAATTGGTACCTATTGCCACTAATCTATAAGACACTTAATGCACTCTATAGTACTAAGTACTTTACTAAGCTTGACGTAATTGCTGCGTTTAACCAGATCTGGATTGCGGAAGGTTATAAGTAGCTTATAGCATTTATCACCCAGTTCGGACTCTATAAGATGTTAGTTACACTATTTGGTCTCTATAATACGCCCACTATATTCTAGAACTATATTAACCATGTTTTATATAACGCCCTTAATGACTACTACACTGCCTACCTTAACGATGTCCTTGTCTTCTCTAAAACACGCACTAAGTACACTAAATATATAAATGAAGTTATCTAGAGACTTAGCAACGCCGGACTATAGATTAATATTAATAAGTCTAAGTTTTATGCTACTAAAACAAAATATCTTAGCTTAATTATCTTAACTAATAGCATAACTATGGACCCTAAGAAGGTGTAGGCCTTACAAAAATAGAAGGACCCAACGTTAATTAAAGAACTATAGCAATTTCTCAGCTTCGCGAACTTTTACTAACAATTTATCTAAAGCTACTCCGTAGTTGTTGAACCTATAACTAGGCTACTAAAGAAGAGTACTAATTGGTTATAGGGCCCTAATCAAGCACAAGCCTTTTAGATACTAAAGACAGCGTTTACTACAGCACCGGTCCTAGCATACTACAACTACATAAAGAAAACCGTAGTAGAGATAGACGCCTTAAACTAGGCTTTAGGAGAAGTGCTTTACTAAGCTAGTAAAGATAGCAAACTTAAGCTAGTTATATTCTTCTCTGCCAAGCACTCCGCCCCGGAATGTAATTATAAGATATACGATAAGGAGCTCTTAGCAATTATAAAAGTACTAGAAGAATAGCGCCCTAAACTACAAGGAACTAAGCAACTATTTAAGATTATTATGGACTATAAGAACCTCCAGACCTTTATAATAATAAAATAACTAAATTAGCGCTAAGTCTAATAGGCTAAGTTCCTCTCTTAGTTTAACTTTGTTATTATCTATAGGCCTAATACTAAAGCCATAATCCTAGACGCTCTTAGCCATCTCCTAGGCGTAGCACCTGCTGATACTGGTAATAAATGTCTATAATACCAAGACCGCGTTGTCTTACCATAAAAAAAAGTCGACCCTGCTATCCTAGAAGAGCTGCTGAGCAAATCCTAAGACTAGAATATTAAAGACTTTATCGCAGTAATAGACCTAAAGCCTAAAAAAAAACCCCTTAAGGAGCTTATTAAGAATGCCTACAAGGAGAATAAACTCGCTAGGGATATGTTAGCTACGCTACGCAAATAGGAAGGCTGTAAAGTACGTCGCTGGCCTAAGCAGATTAGGAAGTTACTCCGCTATAATAAATCTAAATGTTTAATTGTCGACGGCCTAATCTACTATAGGAATTAAGTATTTGTCTTTAATTCACCTAAACTCTAACTAGAAGTCGTATACTATACATATAGTTTGGGTCCTGCGGGCCATCTAGGCCGCGTTAAGACGCTAGACCTCCTTAATTAAACCTATTAATGGCTAGGTATTTCATAGTTCACGGCTACCTTTATAAAAGACTGTACTTTTTGCTTCCGTATAAAGACCCCACGCTTAGCACCACCTGGTTTCTTAAAACTACTAAAACTACCAGTCCGCCTATAGACTAATATCTCTATTAACCACGTCGTTAACCTGCCTAAGTGCCTTTATAACGGCAAAATATATAGATATATCTTTGTCGTTGTTAACCGCCTAATAAAGATAAGATACTTTATTTCTATTACTAGCCTAGATACTAAGGAGCTCGTTAAAGCATTTATCTATACTATCTATAAGTTACATAGCGCTCTGAATACTATCATTTCTAATAGAGGCTCTTTATTCATTTCTAACTTCTGGCGTCGCCTAAACTAGCGCCTGAAGGTAACCCTAAGCCCTAGTTCCGCATGGCACCCTAAAATAGATAGCTAAACTGAGATTATTAATGCAGTAATAAATAAGTACCTACGCGCCTTTATAAGCTTTACCTAAGACAATTGGGTAGATTGGCTCCCCCTTACTAAGTTTGCTATAAACAACTAGATTAATAAGACTATAGAAATCTTACCATTCTTTACTAACTATGGCTATAACCCATGTCTGGGCGTTGAATTAGTGGGCCCCTAGCCATTAGCCCTATCTATATATATAAAGAAGGAGTACCTGTAAGCTAATACTATTACTAACCACTTTAAGCGTATCTTAACCCAGCTTAAAGCCCTAGCTCGTATCTCCTAGTGACGCTATAAAGACAACGCTAATATAAAACGAGACGAAGGTATAATATTTAAAAAGGATAATATAGTTATGGTCAGCCTTAAAAACATGAAGACTAACCGGCCTAAGAGGAAGTGGGATAATAACTAGGACGGACCCTAGCCCGTCCTAGCTACCTATAGAGGAGTAGTTGTAGTTAACCTCCTAGACTATATCTGCGTTAATAAGTCTTTTTATACTTTAAAAGTCCGCCTCTAGTTTTCTAAAGAGATCTCTGGTTAAGCACGCATTAATAAAGAGAAACGTTGTAATATTACAGGAAGGATAGCTAAAAGAGATAATAATGGTAACATTATGGACAAGTAGGAATTTAAAAAGATTCTTAATATATATAATAAACAAATAGACGAGCACGGCCTAATATATTATATTAAGTGGAAGTATTACAACGAAGAAACCTGGGAACCCAAAAAGTCCCTAAAAGGGTGCGAGCGCGCACTATATAAGTTCTATAAACAATACCCTAAGAAGCCCGGACCCCCAGACTGGGCACAAGATAAGGAAAAGTTACGCTAAGGTTATAGCCAACCACGATGTTAATTTATAGTGGTTAAGATATTATAGAACTTTAACCGCTAGTTAAAGTTGTCTAATTAGCCAGATTCTTGCCAAGGAACGCCGCAAAATGCCATATAGATCAATTCTGGTGGCGGTATAGAGTTCTGCCAACTTTATTCACTGAACTAACTAATTAGGATTTTCCATCCCCAAGATAGAAAATCGCCATTGGCTTAGCTAAGGGCGGTAAGTGGAACTAATATCTTCGCGACAAAAACCAGCCCCCACGCATTACCTATTTTTAGAGTTATTTGTTCAGTTTAGGGACCAAACCTTCTAGGGGAGGGGAGTACTGTCACGGCACTAACCTGTTATACACTGTCTTATACTGTTTCCTACTGTTAGCTGGCCCACCATTAGCGCCTTGGCGGGCTGGCCCTACTATTTATGTATAATACCCCCTCTCCATCTTCTTCTCCTCTTCATACCATAATGTAGTTATTTAGCCTACTTGCATTACAGCACTGTGACACTAAGTTGTATAATGCCTAGAACTTTATAATAGTAAAATTTTATTAAAGAAGAAAAAAGATATTTTATTTTAGAAGCTATATAGCTTAGGTATTATACAGTATAGAACTATAAGCTTTAACAAACCTTAAAACAAGCATTTGCCGTTAAATTATTGGGTATATTACTTAACCTATTATCTAACTTATCTTCTTCCTCCTTAGCCGATAAATTACCCTCTAACTTATTTAGATAAGTGCTACTATATATAAGATTACAACTATTTCCCTATCCCTACTATTTGTAGTTTAAATAATAGTTATTCTAATATCTATTAAGCGTATAATAGGTAGAGAAGGGCTAAGGTCCTAACTAACTTTAATTATTCTTTACCGTATAGGCATTGCAAGGCTAAATCTACAAGTTAGCTACCGTATAACTAAGGGAAGAAGGTACTTATATTGGCTGTATTATCTCTATAACTATAGATAATTATTATATTAACGTATAAAGGCCGCTTTATGTTAATTTATTATTTAGTAATAGAAGCTAGCGCAGTAATATCCTTAGCAGCGTAGCAGTAAAGAGCCGTGTATTAGACGTCTTAGAAGAAGTTAGTTAGGGATTATATAAATAAGGGGAGACCTACCGTATAATATAGGCTCTTAAGCTAAGCATCTACCTCTACTTAAGAGAAATTCTATAACTTCTCGCCAGTACTAAGAGCCGTAGTAATTATAGTAGCGGTAATAGCGGGAGTTAAACTTAAAGCCATAGTTAATAAAATAAATTTAAGTAATTAACTAAGTAAGCTATAAGTGTTGTGGTTAATTTAAGAATTAAAGAAAAAGTTTAAATATTTAAATTTAAAGCTTAAATTAAAAGGATGGAAAAACGTTTTTCTGTTACTTACTGTACGGGGCACCTATTACTCCGGTATATAATTCCTGCGTATCTTCTATCGTATAACATATAAAGAAAAGAGAGAGAAGGGAAGAGGTATGTAATGAGTTATACCTAGATATACTACTTGGCAGCTAGCCTGCCTACTTATATTAAATACCTATATACTAAAAAAAATCAATATTGGATTTTATCGGATATTTTATCGTATTTTACAATATCGTAATCGTTTTAAAACACGTTATTTTTGGCCATACTTGGTACCTAAAAGGAAGGAGAAATCTCTTTCTAGGCCGTCCTCCGTATAGTCTCTCCGATCCCAAAGGCCTTACCTACAAAGTCCCCTTATACGAACTACTGTTGTTAGATAATCTGTATTCTCTAAAGGCGTGGGTCACGTGCACGAGTCACGTGCACGAAGACACGTTACTAAAGACACGTCAGATCAAGGTCAAAAAGAAACGATATAAGATCATTAATCTATTAACCCATTTTATCAATGAACCCCTCTATATGAATTTCGTAACAGTTATGAGCCCGGTCCGCCAACTCAAGAAGCTATTCAGCTATTTCTTAATTATTTAAAGAAATTCTACCTTATCGTTAGACTCTGACACCTTATTGTCAAGACGCAGACTTTAACAGAAATTCTACCTTAATCGTCACAGGACGATTCTTCCATAAGATTCCACGAGATTCCACGAGATTCCACGAGAAATCCTACCTTAATCGTCAAAGGACGATCCTAATAATAAGGACGATCCTAATAACGAATTCCATCTTAATTCCCCTTTGCCTATCAGTTAAAATGACTCCACTAATATTAAGTTCGTTAACCACAATCATCCTTAATAAACTAGAAGACTAGGAGTAATGGATTTAGCAACTATAAGCCCTTATAGATTAGCAAATTTAGGCCCACGTTAACCTAGCTATAGAAGCACCTTAAGAAGGTCTACTTAAAAAACCACCTCTTCTAAAGGTCACAGACTTTAATAAGAATGCAACTATATATGCACAGCTCTTAACAAATCAACAGAAAGCGTACGAGAATAGCAGACGATACTACAACTAGGACATAAGGTACTTTCTAAAACAGGAAGAGCATCTGCAACAGATACGCACCCAAATTACATCTATAGTATTAATCCAGAAGAAGCTATTGCTTGACCCTTCCTTAATAGTTAAAGAATGGCTATCCTAATTAAAGGAGAACACAGAACCTACCTCATTGTTTATTAGGAAGAAGGTACAATACCAGTATATAGAAGCCCTTAAGGGGTTTAAACACTTATCAAAATTAAATTAGTGGTTAAATTAATGGGAACATACAATAGTACTAGGAGAGAAGTATAAGATCCCTTAAATATCCAATAGAATCTGGCTACAAGATTTAGCAGAAGTTATTTAACCGTTCAGCAACGCCTACTGTATAAGGTACACTACCGAGTCAAATAACCCTTAGAAGTTGAGATCTTCTAAATACCGCAGAGTAGCAAAGAAGCTGCAAGAAGGACTTAAAATACCCTTAAAGAAAGCCAATACTACTATAAGAGGGAGTACCTTTAATATAGACTTTACAGAGTAAGCTATAATAGATCACTCTGATACTACTAAAGGTCCAGGGAAAGTAACCTTAGCATGCACTAGACGCTTAAAGAGAGCCAGGTCACTAGTAGATAAGGAGACGTCCCACAAGAAGCTACTACCCATGTACTTGGCGTGCGAGAAACGAGGACATTCCCTTTAAGACTATTAGTATTTATTTAAAGACAAAAGACCCGAAGGAGTTACAATCAGAGATACTCGCATTAAAAGGGTGCTAAAGAAGGTAGAAAAGAATAAGAATCTCGCTAACCAAGTTATAAAGATTAGACTTAAAAAACAAGAAGACGAGGCTTAACAATAATAGGATAAGAAAAGTTATAAGATAGTTAAAATCAAGGGAGAAGCTAATACGATATTCCTAGAATTGTATTACACCAGTTAACTCTATCCACTAAAGCTATTAACTATTCTGGACTTAGAAACCACTCTCTATATCTTTAATAACCTCTCTTATTTTTATAACTTTAGGAAAGCTCTAAGACACAAATATATTATCGCCGCAGCTCAGAAGTGCCTATACTAGGCTACGGCGATGTTACTATCTAAGTCACAAAACCAGACAAGAGCAAGGGAATCCTATATCTTAAGGACATTGCCTTTTATATAGACTTTAATACAAATCTAGTGTTGTTCCGTCTACTTTAAAAGCAAGGGTACTTCTAGGACAATAAAGGAAACAACAATCTTCTAGTTTAAAAGGACGATACAATCCTATATTAAATGGAAGAACGTTATGGATAATAGACTATTAAATACGTCCGACCAGGAAGTCTATTAGCGTTCAATATAAGCCAACTGCTACGCCGCCAATAGAAGCGTAGAGCATCGTTAAGAGACATTCACCCAGATACAAAAGGTAATGTATAACTATGGCATTTGCGTCTAGGTCATCCAGGACCTATAAGCCTTTATTATTTAGGTATCAACACCCTAGGAGTTAAGCTTTAAGGCCCTAAGACAACAGAATATTAATACTACAGTCTCACCAAAATTAAGCGTCAGGTCTTACGAAGGTTCTTAAAACAGAATATTAATAAACCTTATCTTAACCTCTATATTAACTAGACTAACCTTAAGGAAGCGCATACCAGATTTATACAAGTTATATTTATCTATAACACTTTCTTAGGAAGAACCTTCCCGTATTTTATAACAACGCATAGTAAAGAGAAGGAGACACTATAAGTACTTAAAGATTTTATCCAATGGATTTGTCTGAGGTATAACCTTAAAGTTAATACTATTAGATTAGATAACGAGCTAGGGAAAAGAAGAACCCTTAAATAGCTATAAACCCAAGGGATTACCTTTAAGCCTTTAGCGCCATATACCTAAGCACAGAACGGTACCGCCGAACGCTCAGGGGGTGTAATCATTAAGAAAGGACGTGCAATAAGAATTACTGCTAATCTACCACACGACCTATGGAACGAGATAGTCAACTATATAGTCTACCTTTAAGATCGAACGCCACGGGAAAGCAATAGATGGAAATCGCCATATAAAAGGTTCCATACCTACCTAGCAAATAGGAGATTAAGAAAACCACAATTAGCGCACCTAAAAGCCTATAGCTATAGGGCGTATACGATAACGTTGGATACCTAGCTAAAGAAGAAAAGACTAAGCAAGCTAGATCTGCGAGTCCATATTAGCTACCTTGTTGGCTATAACTCTACCAATATCTATAGGATCTGGATCCCGCACAAAGGTATCATTATCTCTACTAGGGATATCATCTTTAACAAAAAGACATTCTTTAACGGCAAGCAAACAGATATCTCAAAGGATCTACACACCAAATTAGATACGCTAATTAAGAAGATTTAACTCCCTAAGACCTTAACCAAGAACGAGGTTCTTCTGGAAGATAATAATAAAGTATTTAAACCGTCAATTTAAGAGGAAGACGACGATGTTAATAAGCCAGTTTAAACCTTTGATAAGTTAGCAGATCTTAAGCTTGCAAGAGCTCTTAAAGACGCGTATTATACGCCACCTCCAATAGAAGAAGACAAAGAATCTCTATATACCTTTCATATTGAGTATCCTACGAAGTTAGATACTGATCAGGATACTATCAACCAAGTAGGAGATAGGTTTTATACTTAGGGGGTGTTTAACAACTCAGTTAAAGACTTGTTTAAGGAAGCCGGCGATAATAGGTTTAAAGACTTTGTTACTAAAAGGATCACCTTAGCCTATTAAGGCGCCTTTATAGCAGGAAGGAAGTTTAACCTTAATAGTTAACTTAACGACAGTAAGCTGAAATTAGGCAGAACACATAATGTCAGATTATATAGGAAGAACTTACCTCCGCCACCTCAGTCAATTAAGGACCTTAATATATACCCTCTTAGAGATTAGTTCTAAGAGGCTTAACGAGCTTACCTCCAATCCCATTATTAAATAAGGTCGTTTTAAGAAACAGACAAAAAGCATATAAAGAAACAGCAGGTCCTTAGCTTAATATAGGTGTTCGTCTACAAGACGGACAAGCACGGATTTCTCCAGAAATGCAAGGCACGCTTAGTAGTATACGGAAATTAATAGGCCCCAGGAGACCTACCTACGAGAGCTACTACATTAGCTAGTATAACCTTCTGAACCCTTATGGTAATCACCGCAAAATTCAACCTAGAGACAACACAGATAGATGCAGTTAATGTATTTATCCATTACAATCTCAACAAGGTTGTCTATATAAAGCTACCGCCAGGGTTCAACAAAGAAAAGACAGACAAAGTACTGCGCTTAAGAAAAGCCTTATACGGACTATAACAATCACCACTATTATAGCAGAAGAATCTCACGAGCTCGTTAAATAAATTGGGCTTTAAAGAGGTACCTTAGGAGCCGTGCGTTATGCTAAAAGGTGGAATAGTCGTCTTCTTCTATATCAATGATATCGTCTTCTGCTATAGAAAGACAGATAAAAAGAAGGCTTAAGAAGCGATTAAAGAGCTAAGCAAGAAATACCAGATAAGTACCCTTAGCGAGCTAAAATAGTTTCTAGAAATCCATGTAATACGCAATTATAGCTAGAGGCTCCTATAGCTATCCCAGGAAGCCTATATTAAGAAGATAGCTAACTAGTATAAGATAGATCTTAGAGGGCGTCTTCTAGACACTCCTATAGCAGAATCGGAACTCCTCCCTACCGATCACCGTATGATCCGTCTGACGCGTCTATCCCCTGATACAGACCTATTAGTCCGTCCTATATCCCTACCAGCTTCTATAATACTATATTAGAAAAAACTGGGTTCAGTACTCTATACAGCCACTACAACGCGTTTAGATATTGCTTTTGCAGTATCACAGCTGGTAAGGTTTAACCAGGACCCAGGCCAAGAGCATCATTAAATAGTAGACAGAGTCGTCCAGTACCTATATAGTATAAGAAGCAGAGCAATCTGCTATAGAGAAGATGAGGAAGAAACGAACGGTAAAGGGAAAGATAAAGGAATACGCGATAAAGGACAAGACGACGGAAGAAATAGTAGAGGTAAAGCGCAATCATTTATCTGTGCCAGCGATGCATTATTTGCGGACAACTCCGTCGACAGAAAGAGCTTGTAAGGATATATTATAAAGCTATTTAGGGGGCCGATCACCTAGAGAGCAAACAAGCAGGGTACGGTGACGACGTTAAGCACAGAAGCTAAGTTGTTAGCCCTATTACAAATAGTAAAGGAAGCTATCTTTATTAATAGGCTGTTTAAAGCAATAACGTTACGCCTAAACGAGCCCTTAATTATTAAATGTAATAATACGCAGACGCTCTAACTAATTATAGAAGACACAGCAAAGCTAATCACAAAGCTTTAATATGTTGACATCTATTAACACTGGCTACGTTAGGAATACGTAATAAGACAAGTATAATTTTAATAGACAGTGACAAAGGAGATAATTGCTAATAGACTTACAAAGGCCCTGCCCAAGCAGAGGTTTTAAAGCTTTGTTAATATAATTAGGATAGTGGATATTAAGGAGCAACTAGATAAGAAGAAGCAACTAAAGGACCTAAGGGACAGTATTAAAGCAAGACGGAAGGATTTAGATAAGATTACGGTTTAATTAACTTATTAACGGACACGAGAAGGTGGCTAGCTTTAACCTTAAAGAGCTTAAAGCTAAGGGGGTGTGTTAGATAATCTATATTCTCTAAAGGCGTGGGTCACGTGCACGAGTCACATGCACGAAGACACGTCACTGAAGACACGTCAGATCAAGGTCAAAAAGAAATGATACAAGATCATCAATCTATTAACCCATTTTATCAATGAACCCCTCTATATGAATTTCGTGACAACTGTCACATTTGCGAGCCTTATATAATTTCATTATCTTAACCTTTGTAAAAGCTCCATTGTTAAAGCAGGAAGTTGCGATAGAAGCCTAGCAGAGGAGGTTACTCGAATCGCTCACCAAAGCTAATTATATACTGTGAGAAGTTAAATCGAGAGCCCCAATTACAGATCCAACTAAGCCACGGTACAGTACCTCGTCAAAAGTCTCCATGCCGAGCGCATTTTCAAGATAAAATCTATACCAAATTATTATATAACAACTACATTATTAATTTTAAAGCTTTAAAAAATATCTAAAATTCATAATATATATAAGCCTTACAACCCAGATATTGCAGTTATAACAATCCAGACATATAGGGGACCGGTACAAATTATCAATGTGTATAACCCTAGGGTCAAAGGGGTCCCGCAAATAGAGAACATTATATTGGCAATAAGCTTACTGGAAACCAAAGGCACAGAGTCTATCCTACTAGGAGATATAAACCTCCACCACCTGCGGTGGGGGGGTATCTATGTTGCTGCTAAATAATAGGCAGAGTGCTTACTAAGAGCTATAGACATCTGGGGCCTTAAGCTAGCCACTCCCCTAGGAGCAACTATATGGTAATAAGGCACCGCTAGAAGTACGATTAACCTTATATTTATAGACGAAGGCCTGTACCAGAGACTTAAAAGGTACAACCCTAAAGAAGAATAAGTACTTGCTTTAGACCACATCCCTATCTAGATATAGCTAGATCTGGACATTAAAGCATAACTAAATAGCAAAAGATACGCAATAAGGAAGCTTAAGATAGACAATTTCCTTAATATAGTTAAACAATAACTTTAAGACCTAGAAGAAATCCACCCAATACCAAACAAGCGAGGCTTATTAGCCACCCCTAAGGAAATTAACTGTAGACTAGAAAGGATCCAGGCAGCAATTAAAAATGGGCTAGAAGAGCACTGCCTAGTCTCACAACCAGGCCCCTATGCGCGACACATATGGTCCGCATAATGCGCGGTTCTTGTCGCCAGCTAATAATAAGCAAGAAGAAAATACATAAGCAGCTATAACCCTAAAGACGAGAGATAATACAAAGATACAAGAAACCAGTTAAAGAATACCCTAAAAAAAGAAGTAAGGAATAACTGGAGACGGTTTATAAACGAGTATACTTTTAACCTAAGCCTCCCCCATAATAAAGGCCTTTGGGCTATAGTAAAATGGGTAAAAAAAAAAGGTAGGGCGCCTAGTAGAAGACCCACACCTACCACCCCTATAAAGAGTAGGAGAATTATAGGCTACTAATAACAATAATAAGAAGGTAAATATCCTTATAGAAAGGTTCTTCCCCTAACTAGCTCTAGCAGACCTTAGTAATATTATAGGTAAAACACCAGTGACTTGCCTATGGGTTAACAGCGACATAATAATAGAGGAAATGGCTAGAACTATTAGCTGCCTTTTAAATAATACAGTATTAGGACTAGATGGGATTCTAAATAAGGCCTTAAAGACCTGTAGACCACTTATAGCACCCTAGCTTATAGATATAGCCAGAGTATGCTTTGCTATAGGCTACTACCTATAACTTAGAAGATCCATAACGACGGTTATCCTATAAAAAGAAGGTAAAGTAGATTACTTAGTCCCAGGAAGCTACCGCCCTATTGCCTTAAAAAACACCCTTAGCAAGATCTTAGAAAGGGTAATAGCGGACCATATAATAGATATAGCTAAGAAACACGCCCTACTACCATAAAGCTAAATAGGGGCAAGAAAGAACCGCTTAATACTATCAGCACTTACGCTACTTACTGCCACCATTAAATCTACATAGGCGATGCGAAGGGACTTTATAGTATTAATGCTTAGCCTAGATATTAGTGGCGCCTATAATAACGTGCCCCACAAGCGTCTCCTATATATCCTTAGGGTAAAGGGCTTTCTAGAATAGATTATATAATTTATCTAAGGGTTTATAGGCCAGAAAGAAATATTACTAGTCTTTAACAGATACTAGAGCCCCCCTATCACAGTCATAACAGGAATACCATAAGGATTACCCCTCTTGCCTATACTCTTCCTCTTCTTTATAAGTAACCTACTTAACTCCTTTAAGGAAGGGGCAACCTAGGGGATAGGCTTTGTTAATGATACAAACCTAATTATATATGGGCTAATAGCCGTAGAGAATTGCAGAACACTAGAGAAAGCCTATAACACCTATATAGAATAGGTAAGACAATATGGAGTCTAATTCTTACTAGAGAAATACCAGCTAATCTACTTTATAAGAAAACGCAACCAATTTATAGATCTCTAGCATATAATCCATATCTAAGGCTTTAGGGGTTAACCAGTTTAGGGCCTAAGGGTATTAGGAGTATGGGTAGACAGTAAGCTCCGGTGGAGCGCATATGCGGTGTAAGCAGCCTATAAGGGCCAAGCACAGTATATTATATTATCTAGGATTGTTAATTCTATATGGGGCCCATGCTTCCAGAGGTCACGCCTATTATATACAGCAGTTGTCTAGCTAACCATGACATATAGATCCAGTATTTGGGCCATTGGAGAAACCAAGAAAGGCCCCCCTAAATTACTCTTTAAACCACTCTAAAAGGTCTAAACAGCCTGCCTTTAGAGTATAACAGGCGGGTATAAGTAAACAGCCACAGCACTGCTAGAGAAGGAAGCCAATATCCCCCCCCCTATAACTATATATTAAAGCCGCTGCAATGCAAAGGGCGTAAAATAAACGCAACTCTAATATTATAAAGTATATTAAGACACGCCTAAATAAACTATAGAGGGACCTGAGGGTGCCCTATAGGAGAATAAACCAACAACCCTAAAGTAGGGAAGATATATTAGAGAAACAGGCGAAGAAAGTAGAAGAAGAATAGTGCTGCTTTAGGGCCTAGGCCTATATAGAGGAGAAAGGGAGACGCGCAAGAGGCTAGTAAAGACAACAGCAAGAGAGAGAAAGGAGCTAAAATAGAGTATAAAGAAATGCTAGGAAACTATCTACTGTAATATAATACTGGTTAGACTAACGCTAGAGAGGTATATAGGAGTTAAAGGTACAGAGGCTAACTCAGGCAAGAGGAACCTAAGCCGTAGCATGGTCAACGCCATAGGGGGTAAATACTTAAGGGCTCCAAAAAGGCCTAATAAAGGCAGAAAATATAATAGCAACACTCTTAAGAATAGGAATAATAGGACTAAAAGATTGGCTCTACTAGGTAGGTGTCCTAGTAGGTAGCCTAAGATGCGAATGTGGCTAGCCAAGACAGACACCAAAATACGTAATACTGTTATGCCCCCTACGCACCAACTAAGAAGTAATGTTCTTAGTAGCTAGCACAGAGAACTATACTACACTGCTCTTAATATAAAAAGGCCTTAAAGCGGTTACCCAGTGGCTTATTAGCTAAAACGTACTAAACCAGTTCCGGGTTGCAAAGGAAATGGTAATAGAGGGTAAAGGGGTAAGTTATAGGCGCCCCCTAATAACTCTACAGTAGTAAAGTAAAGTTTGCGATACTAGCGCGTCTATAGGCTTGTTACGGCAGCAGTGGTTCCCAAGGAGGTTAAAAAGTAAGGTAGAAGAGTACTACTGGTGACTCGTAGGCGCTAAGTAGGCGAGTCCCAAAAGGCGGGGAGATAGATTACGGGGTTTTCTCAAATAGAGTTTTCTCCCCACATATAAATAAGGAGTAGTCCGCGTGGGCCCAATAGGGATCCGAATTGGACGTTAAGCAATGAATAATATATATAAGCCTTAGCTATTATAACAATTTTTAAAATTTAAAACCTATAACTCTTTTAGAAATCCTACTAATTCTCTTTTGTAATCTATAATATTTAATATATATTTTCTAGTACTATATATTAAAATTCTTTTAAAAAAATTTAATATCTTGTAAAGATTTATATTTATTACAACTCTTTTTATTTAAATTTTTATTTTAAAAGCGTAAAAGTTTATTATAAGATTATAAAGTTTAAATTTTTTATTTTATATGGAAAATTGTACTTTTTTCTACTTTTTTGACTTTATAACCTTATAATAATTTTTTACATTTTTTAAATAAAAATTTAAATAACAAGATTTTTAGTAAAGGTAAATTTTTATAGCATATTAAATTTTTAAAAAATATTTTTAATATTTAGTAATAGAAAATATATGTTACGGACAGCTTAAGTACAATGTTATAACTACTTAGAGAAGAGTCGGCGGAAGCTAGTTAGTTAATATAGGTACGGTCTAGGATAGATCTAGTGGAACCATATAACAAAGAATGGTAGCCACGGTCACGTGATGTGATCTGTATAATCTATGTAATCTGTGTGATTTATATAACAGAGCAAATAGAGTATACGTACCTTACGGAGCAAAGGGGTTTCTTAGGCGTACGGTTGTATATTTAAAGGACCACAGTCCCTACCTAGATAGTTCTCTCTTTATAGTAAATCTCAGAATACAATTAGAGTTAATCTGTTAGGCAATCACTCCACCAGTTATTATTATATTATTAACTTATTATTTATACCTATATACCCAGCCCAATAATAGGACCTACCGTAGTTCTTACTATAAGATTCCGTTACATATTTACTACTAAGGTTACGGTATAAATAAGTTAAACAATATGCCACCCAAAGTACTAGTTGCGATGCTATTAACGGCAACAACTACCTTAGGATTGGGAGATACTAGTATGGCAGATACGGACTTATAAGTGGTTACAAGAGGTCAGTTACAGGAAATGGTTAATCGCTTATTAGATAATAATAGGATACTTAAGAAACGCATTAACGGAATCAGCATAGTAAGGGTTAAGTTACCGCTAATTAAACAATTCTTAGGAGAAAGGTTAAAACTTAAAGGATTCCTTACGCAAATACACTTTAAGGTTATATAGGAAGGAGTAAAGTTAGTAATACCTATAGATTAAGTGGCGTATATAGGATTGTTCTTAACTGGAAGAGCACTGAAATGGTTTAAATCTTACCTTACGGAAATATAAGTTAGCGGTATAATAACTACTAACTAAGACGTATAGTTTATGTTTACTAGTTAGAACGGGTTCGTGGAGAGACTAATATAGATATTTAGAGACCTAGAAGTATTAACTATAGCGGAATAAAAGCTTTAAAACTTAGTATAATATTTTTCAGCAATTAAGTATATAACACAGTTTTAGATACTTATAATATAGGTTAAGTGGAATAATAAGGCGCTTATAGCACAGTATAAATAGGGACTTAAGGCTAAAGTCCAGGATGTAATTATCCTAATGGAAGATACGGAAAGTCTATAAGACTTAATAGATTAGTTAGTAAATATTAATAACAGGATCTATTAAAGAGAATAAGCTAAGAAAGGGTAAAATAGAGTTCTATAGTTGTATAAGGTATAGAGCACGCATTAATAAACGCAAAGCCAAAAACTATAGAATAGCGTAGAGCCAATGGACCTAAGTGGTACCAAAGAATTTAAAAGATAGATAAAGAAACTATGGAAACCTAGAGGTTAAGGATCAAGTAATTACAGAACTAGGGAGCAGAGGCTAAACTAGGGATCTTAGCAGTAGAAGACGTTTAGGTGGACTCTATAATAAGAGAAATAGTTTAAAGATGGAGCTTATATAAATTATGGAAAACAGGGTTATTTAGCCAGAGACTGTAGAGGTAGTTAGAGTAACTATGCGGTAAAGGGCACTAGGTTGTTAGAGTATAATAATATAAATATAGGGATATTGCGCGGGATTAAGGAGTGTTTAATTAAGCACTTCGCGTTTTATTACAATAACGCATGCCAAATTTATAAAGACGCTAAGTATAGCGTAAGCTATTGGCTATAAGAGCTAGAGTTAAGAGGACTTAAAGGAACTAGAGAGTTAGATAAAGAATAAGATTAACTCTATAAGCTAAATTAAGATATTAGAGCAATATGCGGACAAAGATTAGCAATAATAATAATAGAGTTAGAGTACTTATTAATTAATAGCAACAAGGAAGAAAAGGAGGCTAACTAGGAGCACTTATACCTTAGTAATGTAATAGAAGTAGAAACTAAAACTACTATAGAACGCGGATTAGTAACAGGTATTATAACACTATTAGATACAGTATCTATCACTTTATAAGACAAAAGGAGTAATATTTAGAGACAATTAAGTAAGCAGACAACTGCTAGTGCTAGCTTACCACTTATAAAAGGCAAAAAGCCACAGGTCTAAGATTCTTAAGAAGAGATAAGGAAGGCTCTAGACTTATAGGACGCGATAAGGACAGCTTAAGAGCCTATAATGGACGAAAACCAATAGGAAAGAGTAGCAGCTTAGTTTAGTAATAAATAAATAAGTATAGGACGCAAGTTTAAGAACTATAAGTTTGGGAAATAAATAAGAACGTTAGTAGGAAGCCAAGATTTCGAGAAATAAATAAGGACTGTAGCAATTCTAGGTAAATATAGTATTCAGCTTAAAGATTAAAAAGTTAATACTAAGATTAAGAAGCAAGACGACTTTAAGGATCTAGCTATAAGACGCAGAAAATAAGAAACTATAGATAAGTTTAGGTAAAGAATTATTGTATAGTAAGAACAAAAGCTAGATAGAAGGTCTATAGTAGGTTATGTAAGGGACAGAGCATCTATGTAAAGAGTTACTAATAGGCCTAGTGCAGGGATACCTAGAGTAAAATAGTTAAACGAACTGGAATAAGAAGAGGATCTAGATATTCCAGTTAGATTTAAAGAAAGATATACTAAAGGATGTTACGACGCAGTAATAATAAGGTACTTTCTTACGGACAAACTATATATACTAAACCAGTTATATAGAAAGTAGTATAGGCAACAACATAATAATAAATAGGAAGACTTTTATATGTGGCTAGATAAAAAAGTTATCTAAGACCAACCTATTACGGAAAAACGCATAAGTTACATTAAAGGAGCATTAATTATAATATTAAGAAACCTAGAAGAAGGATCTAGGGACTAGAGAAGTAAGTAATAAATCTTAGTACCTATAACAGAGATACCAGTGGTCAGATTAACTAGGTATAGGTTTAAACTTAAGGATAAAGACGAGCTAAGAGTTAACCTAAGTCACCTAGCGCATTATACACTATTATAGATAGCTTATGTAAATAACGTGTGTAATATATATAGAGCACTAAAAGATAAGAACCAGAAATACCTAGTAAGAATATATTGGGCACTAAAAGAAAGACGGTTTAGAGACGCCAAGTACATGCATAGATGGCACCTAGTAGAAGTACAGAGTTAAGGGGACCTAATACTTTAACTAGGAAGATTCCTTACAGAGGAATACCTAAACGGATAATAGTAGTGGGAGTACCTAGAGAATACTTGTCTATGGCACGTAGAGGAAAAGAAATAAACTAAGTATTAGCTAAGAGTAGACTAAGTACAAGCAGGATCTAGTAGCTAATAGTTAGGAAAAGGGGAGGCCTATGGGATTAGAGGGAACCAGTAGTAGAGCCTTAGACCCTTAAAGGAATTTAAGGACGATACCTAAACTTACAAGTTAAGTAGCAAGATTAGCAGTTTAAAGCATTAGTAGATAGTAGAGCAATAAGGAACCATATATTACTAAAGGTAGTAGAAAGGATGGGGTTACCATATAGATAAAAGGAACACCTATATCCACTTACAATAATTTTAGGAGATTAGATAGCCTATAGAGGAGGTATTATTAACCTTAAAACAGGACCTATTTAGTTAACTATTAAAGGGAGACCAGTCAGAATGTCTTTTAATATCTTACTATTAGGAAAAAACGAGGTAATACTAGGAATACCTTGGTTACAGGAATACAATCTAAAGATTAATTGGGTTATAGGTCAGGTCGATATTAGAGATACTTAACGGCGTAAAGTGCGGCAGCAAACCAAGTTAGTATGGTACTAAGTTGGAGCGATATACGAAGAGACTAAGCAAGGCTTAAGTTATATACTAAAAAGATACCATAAGTATAGTAAAAAGTTATGGTCGCCAGAAAGTAAAAAGCTGTTAGAATATATAGCGTGGGACTATAAAATAGAATTGGAACCGGGAATAAGTCTAAAGTTCTTTCTAGTCTATAAGCTTACTAAAACAGAGTTAGTGGCGCTTAAGGAGTTTATCTAGGAGAACTTATAAAAGGGATATATTAGACCGTTATAGTTATTAGCAGGATATCCAATATTATTCATTCTAAAGAAGAACGGAAAACTTAGGATATGTATAAACTATAGACAGTTAAATAGCATCACCAGAAAGGATAGGTATTCTTTACCCTTAATTAGCGAAATCTAAGACAGGATAGGTAACGCAAAGATCTTTACAAAGATAGATCTAAAATAGGCGTACTATTAGATTAGGATTAAGGAAGTCGATAAATAGAAGACAGCTTTCAGGTTAAAGGAAGGACTATATAAGCCATTGGTTATATAATTTAGGCTTATAAACGCACTAGTAATATTCTAGAAGCAAATTAACAGTGTATTAGGAGAACACCTCAATAAGTTTATTATGGCATACCTTAACGATATTATTATCTACTTAGAGAGTAAGGAAGAACATAGAGAATATGTTAAGTAGGTTTTAAAGAAACTATAAGAAGAATAAATGCTAGTAGCAATTAAGAAATGCGAGTTCTTTATAAGGAAGACCGATTTTATAGGATTTATTATTAAACTAAGAAAAATTAGTATGGACCTAAAGAAAGTAGAAGCTATAGTTAGTTAGTAAGAGCTAGAGAACGTTACGTAGTTAAAATCGTTCCTAGGGGTTTGCAATTACTATAGGAGGTTTATAGTATAGTAGTTAAAAAATATTAAGCCATTTATATAATTAACAAAGAAAGAGGAACTATAGGTATAGGGAACCGAGTAAAAGAAGTTTATTGGCAAAATATGGTACCCTTTCAATGGCCTCAATGGTTGGTGGTTGACGCAATTGGCGCGCAGTTGAGGTCATTTGGCAACTCGACCGACTAGCCTATATCGTGTTTTTTTGACACGCAGCCTGCGCG
>Ga0307507_10001778_pt1 | contig 47365 bp, 16 predicted proteins | sample 7_EM_MG_FD_207223 | JGI IMG/M metagenome (GOLD analysis project Ga0307507, IMG submission 207223) | Populus trichocarpa ectomycorrhiza microbial communities from riparian zone in the Pacific Northwest, United States - 7_EM | ecosystem: Host-associated > Plants > Roots > Unclassified | place...
GTAAGGAATCTCTCCAGTTATTTAGAGTAATCGTAGCCATGTTTTCGGAGGAAGGGAAGTGTTATTGGGTTGTAGGAGAGGAGGTGTTATTGGTGTAGGGATTGTCGATTGTCGTTTGGTACGCGTTCAGACGAGAATCTGCGATTATAGGGCTCAGGACCAGTTCTGGCCTTGAATCGCGAAGACTCGTAAAGCGTGTTATTCTGCGTGATGGACGCAAGAATCTGTAATCTGGGAAAGGCTCAGGACCAGTTCTGGCCTTTAGATCCTTAGATTCGTAGAAGAGTTCTATTTGAGGTTTAGGACCAGTTCTGACCTCAAAAGACAGCTTCCTTTAGCACGAGTAGCACTGGTACAGTGGCTCGTCTCTTCTTGGGAATACTTAGCCGTTCTGTGGTATAACAGTGAAGTTAACCACTGATCAGTGTTGGTAACACAAGGTGATATCACGTAGCTACGGTTCGTAGATAGTATGATGATGGTTGATTGATTCTTTTCTTCTGATGAGGAAGGGCGAGGAGCTTAAGGCTCCTCGCCACGCTAGTGTCGCGGCGACACGTGACCACGTAACCACACGTGATATATTCCCGACACTAACTTCTACTAATAGTTTATTAATAACTTCTACGCCCTAGTTTTACCCCTTATAGCTCTAACCTAAAAGGATAAAACCTTTATCTTTAATAAGGAATATAAGAAGGCCTTTGCTTATTTAAAAGTTATATTTACTACTATACCTATACTCTAATACTTTAACCTAAACTAAAAGAGTATTATAGAAGCTAACTTATCTAACTATATTACTGGAGGTATTCTATCTTAGTATAATAAGGAAGGAGTACTATACCCTATAGTATACTTCTTAAAATAACTAAGCCTAGCTAAATATAACTACAAGATCTATAATAAGGAATTATTAGCTATTATTAGATATTTTAAATAATGGTAACCTAAACTAGAAGGCGCTAGATTTCTAATTAAGGACTTTAGCAACTATAAAAATCTATAGTACTTTATAACCATAAAACAGCTAAGTTATTATTAAGCCCGCTGGTTAGAATATCTATCTTATTTCTAATTCTTAATTATATACTACCTAGGCGTTTAAGGTTAAAAACCTAATACCTTAATCCAATATTTATAAGATATACTAGTATAGAAAGAAGTACGCGCCTACTATAATTAAACCCTACTTCGCCCTAAATTATTTAATTTCCTAACTAAAGACCTTATAGTATATATCCTTAAAATAACTAATTAATTAATTAAACAGATTATAATTAATAAGTACCTAAATAACAAGTTTATCTAAGAGATACTTAAGCTAATTTAAGATGGCGTTAGACGCTTAAAAAAGATCTCTTTAAGTAAATATAAAGCTTATAAAGACCGCTTATACTACTAAAACCACCTAGTTATACCTAACTATAATAAACTTAAGCTTAAGCTTCTTAAACATATATATAGCCTACTAGTAGCTAGCCCCCTAGGCCATAGAAAAACCCTAGAACTACTTTAATAGAAATACTACTAGCCGAATATATATAATATAATATAAAGGTATATCTCTAGCTGCTATACCTACTAATAAGCTAAAGCTTTATATAAGACGTATAACGGCTTTCTAAAGCCACTGCCTATTCCGGACTAAAAATAGAAGGATATCTTAATTAACTTTGTTATTAACCTCCCTATAAGTAAAGGCTGTATAAACATTATAGTAATTATAGACCAACTATCTAAGATAAGACACTTAATCGCCTGCCCTAATATATTAATACCTACTATTGCCTAACTGTTTTTAGATTATATATAGAAACTCTATAGACTCCCTAAAACAATTATCTCTAATAAAGGCAGCTAGTTTGTCTCTATATTTTAGAAAAAACTAACTACCTAACTCTATATTAAAGCACTATTATCTATAGCATACCACCTAGAAACGGATAGTTAAATAAAATATATAAATACTATAATAGAACAATATATTCGGATATATACATTATATCTATAAGACAACTAGATAGACTGGCTTATATTTACCAAGTTTACTGCAAATAACTGCGTCTTAGAAACTATAAAGGTCTCCTTATTCCTAGCCAACTATAGCTAGCATCTGCAAATAGGTTTTAAACCCATTAGTAATATCCCTTACTTAGCTTATTAGGCCTTATAAGTTATAAAAGCAAATAAATTTATAAAGAAGATAGAAGAACTATAAGAGTTCTTTACTAATAAAATAATATAGGCCTAATCTATCTATAAAGCCGCAATAAATAAGAACCAAACCCTAGCACTAACCTACTAAATTAGTAACTTGATTTAGCTAGATATAAGAAATTTAAATATAAAACGACCTACTAAGAAACTTAATTAGAAGAACGCCGGCCCTTATAAGGTTGAAAAAGTTGTCTCTCCTTATACCTACTAACTAAAGCTCCCTAATACGGTTAAAATCCACCCTATATTCTATATGTCAGTCCTCTATCCTACCGCCCCTAAATTAGATGCCCTGCCTAGATAGATCTAAGACCCTCCCCTACTAGTTAAAGTGGATAGTAAGAATAAGTACCTTATTAAAAAAGTTAATAATATTAAGTATAATAAACAGAAACGCAAATATATATACCTTATAAAATGGAGAGGCTTTACTAGGCCCTTATGGGAACCTATTAGCTCTATAGGACTTATACAAGCCGCAGAAGACTTTTATAAACTCTACCTAAAACTACTATAGCCCTATCTTGTAGAAGCTCGAGTTTAAAGGGGGGGTACTGTTATAGGATACCTCTATAATACCTTATATATGTCCACCTATTTCCACCTATTTCCACTAACGCAGCAAAAAGAGACTAACCGTAAAATGACAATCTAATGACAATCTGCCGGCAATCTGCCGCATTCTGCTATATTCTGCTAAGTCTACTAAATCCTGCCAAGTTCTGCTAGGATCGCTACTTAAATATTATTCTGCTCTATGCATATATTAACTAAGCAATCAAACTAACAATATATACCCTTTCTTCCCGTTTCCTTACCTTCTCTCCTTATATAACGTCTTAACCTTATTACACAGTTAATATACATAGCTTAATAATATCTACTTCGCTATATATTATCACCACTTATACTTACTCTGTAACAATATAGGACTTTAAGGAAGGTAATATAGTTTACCTAAATATATAAAACCTATAGACTTAACGGCCCTTAAAGAAACTTAATTAGAAGTTTATAGGCCTATACTAAATTAAAAAGAAACTCAGCCTATATGTCTATAAGCTTAAACTGCTAACTAAAATAAAAATATATAATAGAGAATATAATCTAACTAATTTAAACTTCTTATTAAGTAAAAAGGATATAAGATATAAACCTAGGAAACCTATAAATAGATTAAGGCTAATACGCCTTTCCTAGTAAAAGAATTCTATAAAAACTATCTTTTATAGCCTATTTTAGCTAGATAGACGCAATATAAAGGTAAATAATTACCACCTAATATAAATATATAAAATATAATAGTAGGAAACTTAAAATTAAAAAGAACTTAAAATATATTATATTATTCATTGCTTAACGTCCGATTCGGATCCCTATTGGGCCCACGCGGACTACTCCTTATTTACATATAGGGAGAAAACTCTATTTAAGAAAACCCCGTGATCTATCTCTTGCCTTTTGGGACTCGCCTGCTTAGCGCCTACGAGTCACCAGTAGTACTCTTCTACCTTACTTTTTGACCTCCTTAGGAACCACTGCTGCCGTAACAAGCCTACGGACGCGCTAGTATCGCAAACTTTACTCTACTACTGTAGAGTCATTAGGGGGCGCCTGTAACTCGCCCATTTGCCCTCTATTACCATTTCCTTTGCAACCCGGAACTGGTCTAGTACGTTTTGGCTAATAAGCCACTGGGTAACCGCTTTAAGGCCTTTTTATGTTGCTTAAAATATATTATAATATTTATAATACGGTTATATAATATATAAGATATTAAGGAACTTTAACCAGTAGTTAAAGTTATTTAATTAGTTAGATTTGCCTTGCTAAGACCTACTATAAATATATTAGTTTTACTTACCGCCTTAACTAAGCTAATAGCAATTTTCTATCCTAGGGATAGAAAATCCTAATTAGTCTATTTAATAATTAGAACTAGTAAAACCCTATACCACTACCTAACATAAATATATAAGACGTAATAAGTTATAAGTCTTAACTAAATTAAATTATTTTGGACCTTTAGCTAAAGGGGGGGTGCTATAATAGGACTAGCCTAGTTATAGTAGGAATATCTTAGTAAAATACTTAATAGATAACTATCTAAAACTATCTAAAACTGTCTATAACTGTCTATAACTATTTACAATTATCTGCAACTATTTACAACTATCTATAATTGTTTACTATAATTTACTATTTTCTACTAGCGCTATAACACTAAAGTCTATTAAAGACTATATATATATATATATATATATATTAACCACTAAAACCCCTAATTATTTAATTATACAATTCTTGTTAGGTGAAACCTAAGTAGATAGTTATATAGCTATAAAATATGGGCGACCCTAGGGCGACCTAGGGGTGACTCGCCCGTAAGGTATATGCACTACATATAACTAGGGAAAACCCTTCCTTACCTTATATATAGACTTCTCCTTTTCCTTTCAGGATTTGTCTGTCTATACAATATACCCTATTGTTCCATTATTGAGCTCCCTATCCATATCCTTACCTTATATTTAAATCCTTACCAATCCCCTTAGGAGGATAGCTGGTTCAATTTTTCTATAATACCTCTAAAAAGAAAACCAACGCCTATACCTAATAGTAATATGCTAACAATACAACCGCCAAACGCCTTAGGATCTAGTGTAGATAAAACCGCTAGAAATATACTAGTAGAATCTAAGCCACCTTCTAAACCTTAAAATAATTAGCCACCTATAAACGCTAGAGACTAGTTTAACCTATATACCTAGGCTTAATAGGAGCTTAGTAAGATTACTAGTATCCTACTAAATACTACTAATATAAAGGAGCTAGATAAGCTAGCTAAGAAAATAGCTAACTTATAGAGCATTATTAATTTAATAAAGCCCTCCTGTTGCCTCTTTAGTAAAGAGTATAAGTTATATAGTAAATATATACGCCAAATAAATCTTGACGCCCGAGTTAAGAAGTCACCACCTAATATTAGCGGTATAACTTAACAGCATTTTAACTGTTAGATTGCCGCAGTTAAGAACCAATTTAAGGTTAATGACGCTAACTATAACTGTAAGCAATGTACGCGCTAGGCTATTAAAGGTCTTATAAAAGAGAAGACAATCGCCTAACTAGTTTATTACCAGTTAGGCACTAAAGATAAAGGTCCCTTACTATAGGATAAGTTTAAGACTATAGTCCAAGACCAGATTAGAAACCCCATAGTAAAACACTTTAATAATACTATTGTATACTATACAGCTATTATAAAGGAGAACTAGAGGTTTAATATCTTCCTAGCCCGTATGCGTAGCTTAGAGGACCATTTCTTATATACCCCTTTTGTTAACCCTAAGCAATAGGTAGACTTTTAGTTCTTGCGCCTCCTAGCCTACTTATAAGCAGAGCTCTTTTACCAAAACTTTATTAAACAGGTAAGAACCGCAAGGGACCTCTTCGCTAAAATCCGCTATATAGAGCAACTGTTTAACACTATAAAGCTTGTAGAAGATTGTGTAGTTAGTAGCGGTAAATCCTTGCGCTTAAAGCGCGGTCATAGTATAGTGGTGTAGATTGGACGTCGCCTACTGTCTTGGCATTTTCCTATATTTATAGAGCCTTTGGCTTCCCTCCCTCTTATATATTATTACCAACCTACCAGTTTATGGAATACATTCTTTTCTTTCTTACTAACTGCTTTCTTTCTTATTGATTCTGACTGATTATAACCAACTAACTAATTGATAGACAGACAGACTAACTGACTGACAGCACCGTGACTTTCCTATCCAGCGTGGTTGTTAATAATTTTATTATCAATATTACTAATTAATATTGTTATCGATAAGGATTGATAAGGTCAATATTGATCGACGCTATTATCAATAACCTGCAAAAATTTTCTATTGCTTCAAAATTCGTACAACAAATGGCTTCTAAGGCAGATTCATCTTTTCTTGCGCCTTCATCAACCTAGGAATTAAATAAAACGAAGTCCAAAACGACTAGAAAACGCTCAGCTATTAAAACATAGGAGCACGCTCGTCCACCCCAGGCCAGAGAGCCAGAATTCCGGGGTAAAAACCGCATCTTCTACTGCAAATACTGTACAGATCCACCGTACAGTGCTCCAGCTAGTAATAATTTCCAATCTCATCTTGAGAGCAAGCATGAAATTAAGGTCGAGTCAACTCCAGGCCAAGTTCAGTCAGCAGCACTTAATTAACTAAAACAGCTCTACACTAGAGTAACGTCTATAGGTTAAACGCAACAGCTCAATACCCAGGTTCTTCAAAAAGTCCTAAACCGGGGCCTTATCAATAAGGCATTGGTCTCATTAATTGTCATACAAAACCTTCTATCCCGCGTTGTTAAATGGCCCGAGTTCCACACCTTTTGTCAAGTTCTAAATCCAAAAGTGGAAGGCTGGATTACTACAGCACACTCTAAGGTTGTAAAGAAGATTAAGAAATTATAGCAATTCCAAAAAGATATCGTACGAAAGAAGCTTCAATCAGCATTATTAAGTATTTACATTTCACTTGACATCTGGACCTCTCTAAACCGGCTTCTTCTCCTTGGGATCTGCGCGCACTTTATTAACTGACACCAGGAGAAGCTCGTTAAAGCACTTCTTGCCCTTTGTACGGTAGCAAACCATAGTAGAGAAGAGCAATTTACTACTCTTCTTCCAGTGCTTTAGGACTATGGAATCATATAAAAGCTTGGTTCTATTGTTTGCGATAACACTACTTCAAACGATACGCTTTACCGTATAGTAGCCAATCATCTCTGGGAGAAAGAGAATATTAAGTGGGATTCTACGTTCCAACGGATCCGCTATACCGGCCATATTATTAACTTAGCTGTACAAGCTTTTCTTTTTAAGAGCCTAATTAAAATAGAACAACTTGAGTTATACAACAAACAAGAAGGAAAAGGGAAAGTAGAAGGCAAAGCTGAGCAAAGGGCAGCTTTTCGGGCTATAGGACCACTTGGAAAGCTTCATAATATCGTTATACACATCCGCAATTCAGCTGGTCGTACAAAGGAGTTTAAAGATCTAGCAGGAAGAATGATTCCACTTAATAACCGGACGAGATGGAATAGCTGGTATTAGATGCTAGCTGTAGCTAAACAACAGTCAAGCGCCATTGATACATATTCAAAGAACCACTTTACTACGCTTCAGACGGAGTATCTCTATCCAAAGGACTGGAAATTTCTTCATACGACTAAGGCATTCCTTCAACCATTCTATCGAGCAACCCTAGAAACTCAGGGAGACTACGCAACAATTGATAGAGTACTCTTTACCATGGACATTCTCGTCAAGCACTTTGAAAAGGCCCTTGTAAGTAGAATTCCTAGTTTTTACTAAATTAGACGAGGCTAATACTGTACGGTAGTCTGAGCATGCTTCTGATAAGGAGTTTAGCTCCCGAATTAGGAAGGGGTGGGAGACCTTTGACAAGTACTATAGTAAAACTGACGACTCTCCTCTCTACGCCGCTGCCCTTATTCTTCATCCAAACCGTCGTACGAAGTATATTCGCGCAAACTGGAAGGTTAAATGGCAAAAGCCAATACTACAAAAGGTCAAAGAGCTTTGGGAGTCTTATCGGGAAAAAGCGCCTACTCCTCTTACTCCTTCCTCGTATAAAAGGAAACCCTCTCAAGATCAGGATCTTGATGAATTTGATAGGATTGCTCAAGATCTAGGAATGTACGCTCGGCCAGCAAGTCAGGATGAGTACGAAGACTATAGCAATGGAGAACCGTACGATATTGGGAAGCTATCTGCTCTTGAATGGTGGTGTCAAGATCAACAAAGAAATCGTTGGCCAAGATTATCGTATATGGCAATTGATATTCTATTAATTCCAGCAATGAGCGATGAGCCAGAGAGAGTCTTTTCAGGAGCTCGTCGTACAATCTCATGGGAAAGGGCGCAACTAGGAGCTGAAAATATTGAGAGAGTGGAGTGTTCAAAACATTGGAAACGGAGTGGTATTACAAATGATGAGCTTGGGGTAGCTTAGCTGTAACCGACTACCGGTACCATGCCAAAACACCTGCGTCTCGCCTGCGTCTCGCCTGCGTATCATCCTATTTCAGCTACATTTTAGTCTCTCCTTTTAATTTATTACTCGTACCTTCCTCGTGTATATATAGACGCTTTAGAGCTACATTTACAATCAAGTCGCTCATTTAAGAAGTCACTACTTCTTCTACCTTTGCAGTGTCTTAAGCTTCTTTATTTATTAAACGAACGAACGATCAACTCCGGTCGACGAACGTACCCGACCGACGAACGAACTGACGAATCAAATCAAGAGTTCGGAACGTCAAAATAAGGTTTTCGCCAAGACACCAATTGGACCCTGCCTGACCCCACAAATCCTAAAAATGACGACCACCAACGAATCAAAAGTCGCTCATTCAATTCTCCCACACTGCAAAGCTAACTGTGGATATACTATTGTTATTCAATTATTGACAAGGTTATCAATATTGATTGATATTGACCAATCAATATCAATATTGATTGAAGCGTTATTGACTTATTGACAACCACCCTGTTCCTATCTAAGAGACACCCTATCTAAGAGACACCGTACCCTTCCATATATCATTTGGCATTTTACGTAGGGATGACGGCAAGCTCTTCAGATTAGAAGTCTGGCATTCTATACACAACTATATACACAGGAGACACGCAGGAACATACTACAGCTATAGAAGAACGACCAGCCGTAGAAGAACTATTAGCTATAGAAGAAACGCCAGCTAGATAGATAAGAGGGCAGAACTAGAGAACCGGGCAGTATTGGACAGCGAGGGGAACCAGGCAGACCCTAAACAGAAAGACTGCGGAAAAAGACAGAACGGCCAGACTTAATGCATAGGCCAAAAGAGTGGCAATAAGAGGCAAAATGGTGTAGGTCAAAAGGTCTCGGGAGTTGGGTTTGGTGCCCGTACTTAGAAATTTGGTGTTAAGCGAACTAGTGAGCTAATCAGACGACGTTGACCGGCGGTTGGAGTTACCCAATATTTTGCTACCTGCGCGCGCACGAGCATGGCTAGAACTTTGAAGATGCAGAGACGACAAGCCAAGGGCTAATTAATTAGATGGAAACGAGATCTAAGATATCTGGCGGCGAAGGAAGTTAGCACTGCCCTTTAGTAATAGAGGGAATAATACCAAGCAAGGTCGTAGGTACACGAGATTAGATCTACGCTTGAAAGCTTCTTATTCTGGCTTGGCTTTATCCTCTTTCAAGTCATCCGGATTATGTTAGCAGCCGCTTAAGAGGCGTTCTGTGAAGAAGTAGATGTAAGTAGAAGCAAGAGGCTTAGCAGCACCCTACCGCGCGGAATGACAGCAGGCCAAAATAGATGGACGTATTGAGACACGGCAGTGGTAGAAGATGATGATTCCGTGCTCTCCTAGGAAGACTCCCCCTCAGGCGTCAAGAAGTAGGTGCCTTCTGTTAGGGACATGGCCGTACAAGCAGACCTACCGCAGCGTTTACCTATAAAGGTCCCGCCAGGACAGTTATCTGGGACATCCTCTATCAAGACTATGGCCATGCAAAGTAGACCTACCGCAGCGTTTACCCGTAACCCCTAGGACCGATAACCCCTAGTAGATAAAAGATAAGAACCGCAGGGATCACCTGCAGGTCCCTAAGGAAGCTCTAGATGCACGTAACTAGCAGTTAACGGCTTGAGACGAGATCTATGTTATGGTTCAGCCTATACCAGCCCCAGGAACTGTTGGAACTCCTTACTTTACGGAATAGAACGTGTTATAGTTTATTAAGCAGTACGAACGGCTATGTACCTGATATTGTGTGACGAGTAAGGAGAAGTACTAGGGCCTTCTGAAGTACTGTAATTACTGGATAGGGATGTGGATCTGAAGCCTGCCTAAGTTTATAATTGGTAACTGGATGGAGCTTGTTAGAAAGCTTAGGACTAAGTATTGGGTAGATAACTACTACTGATGCATAGAGTTAAGGGACTTTATTAAGGCATATGTTAGGAAGTTGGCGGAGCGGCTAGGAAATCTGCGTCACTACATACAAGATTTTACTAGTATTTTAGCAAGAGTAGTAGCTATAGGAAACCTTACTAAGCAAGAGAAGGGGTGGTGGTTTATGCAAGGACTCCCTATTAAATATTACAGGCACGTAATAGAAAAGATAGGAGCCGTAGCAGACGAGCCTAGTACCCTTGTGTTTGAAAAACTAAAGAAGGCTGTAGAGTTGAGAATAATGGCTACAGAGAATGTTAAGCGAATGGCTGTTCTTCCGGAAGAAGATGTCTTGAATATCCAGCTTATACAAGAGCTATGGTAGTAAAGGAATAAGCTTAACCGCTAAAGGGAAGGAAGATTTCTAGACCTAAGGAAGCATATAACGCTATTAAATTAAGCTGTAGTTTAAATCCCGGTATAAGGATATAGCTTAGTACTAGGATATAAAGACTGGCAGAACAGCACCTGAGCTCCCTTTGTTCTGCAAGGCTGTTGATCTCCGCAAGGCTGTCGATCTCCGCAAGACTGTTGACCTCCGCAAGACTGTCGATATCCGCAAGATCCCCAATATCCGCAAGATCCCTGATATCCGCAAGATTCTACTACCTTTGGACCAGTAATGTCAATGGACTGGATTGATTTTGGATTGGATTGGATTTCTCGGACTCAAAGTAGATCCGGTTAAGGGCTTTGATTAGCTTGTATTTGGATTAGATTTAAAGCCTTCTTATAACTAGATATCCAATAGATTCAGATCTATATATAGGTGGTAAGACATTAGATATAAGCGAACGCCGCTTAAGCATTCTAGGCCTATCGCCATACAATTAAGGCTCGATCTATTATAGCAACCAATTTAATTTAATAGAGAAAATTAAGCTAAGGTAGTTAATTTAATATAGATTAAGTAGAGAAAGTTAATCCTTATCGCGTTGCCCTTATCGCGTCACCCCTATCGCGTTACCCTATTGCCCTTATTACAGCCCTCATCACGTCACGTCTCCTTCCTACTTAATTTTTTTAATCCGTCTACTTCTTCTATATAGAGGGCTTTGTTACTACTATAGGTCGAGCAACACGCAGAGGGGGTAGCAATTATACATTAAGTAGTCGTGCTGCAGGCAAAGCTCCTACTATTCCTTAAAAGCAAGTTAGTAAGGCCTCTAGCAGTAAAAAAAGAAAGCGCCTAAAGATAACTACAGATCTAATTACGCTAGAGCCTCTTACCTATTATAAATCTAACCCTAACTCTAACTCTAAGCCAGAGCTTATATAGACGCCGGTGGTAGAGCTAAGTCAAATTAAGCTTTATAGAGAGTGGTACCGCAAAGCTAGCGATATCGCTAGCCAAAGGCGCGGTAAGAAGAGGTCCTTGCATATATAGGGTAATAAGAAAGGATTCGCGATTATACACAAGACGTTAGCAGTTAAATACTACTACTGCTGCTAGTGCCTAGATAAGAAAAAGGATCCTATATATAAGCCGCTTAGTAAGAGACCCTACTAACTCTACCACCTATTTACTAATTAGTAATTAGAACTTAATGGTAATTCTTCTATTTTAAGCTACTAGAAAAGGACTTACCAAATTAACTAAAATAGCAGTAAGATTAAATCTAAAGGGCTAATTAAGCAGTATATCGCGCAGTAGGATTATATTTAGAACGCCTAGTTTAATTACTTTAAGATCTTACTAATCTACTAGTTAGTATACTATTATATCGCGTTTTACCAGATTAAAAACGTCTACTTCCTAAAATTAATTTAGCATCTATATAGAAGTCTTATTAAGTATATTCCTACTTATAATATAATCCGCCGCTAGGTTATGGATAAGTTTTAAAAGCAGAAGCGTTAACTATAAGAGGACTTATAAGAAGCTTAATTAAATATTTATCTATCCTTTAACCTCTGGACGTCACTAAACTACTATACTATTATCACAATTATTACCTACTATATTAATAAGAGCGGAGCTTAATAGACAAAGCTTCTTGCTTTATGGCGGCTTAAAGGCGAATATACCAGTATAAACCAAGCCTAGATTATCCTTAATGTAATCGGCGAGTATAAGATTAGCAATAAAATTAGGTACTTTATGCTTAATAATGCGTTAAGTAATAATACAGCTGTTAACTTAATTCTTAAAACTCTATATCTAAGGATATTAGAAAAGCAGTAAAAGCGACGTTAATTACAGTGCCTAGGCTATATAGTTAACCTCTATATATAGGCGTTTCTTCTAGGCAAGAAGGCAGACACTATACTAGAGGAGCTCAAGCTAACTTATAGTAGGTATGACTTTAAGTTAATTATGAAGATCTAAAGGTAGCAGGAAGCTCTTGGTCGTCTATATAACATTATTAGATATATTAGGATATCTCCCTAGCGCCATAAGGAGTTCTAAAAGGTTATAGTTAGTAGTAATTGGTTGTTATTTAATAAGCGTAAGGTAAGTAATAAGATTTTAGTATTAAGATTTGGTGATATTTACTACTTAATAACGTTAAAAGCTAGGGGTTTAATTAGTGGGCTTATACTATAGTCACAATATTAAACTTCTTTAATTCTTTAGCTAATGTCTCTACTAGCTTATTTAAAGCAATGCAACACAATAGAACTTATACTTTAGCTCTATTATATGCGCTATTAATTACAAGAAATATATATAGCAATTCTATAAGACCTGATGAACTGGATGATATTGGAACGAATGAATGAATCTATTGAATCTATCTACGAGGAATATAGGCCCTAATATAGGCCTATATTATACGGAAACCGAAGTGTCTGCTACGGAGACCGACCAAAATCGGAACAAAGGAAGTCTGCTTATGTAAGCAGGAAACCCGTGTGGAGGACTCTTCTAGTACCCTCGTCAAGACCCACAGGCCCAAGTATAGCAATGGTATTAAGAATAACTGTCTTATATCCCACTACTGGTTTCTTCTTAAAAAGCTTTTATCTGTCCTACAGCCATTTTATAAGGCAACTATATATAGCCAGGGCCATAAACACACTCTCTACCACTAGTTTACTACTATAGATTAGCTTCTTAACTATACCTAGGACACCCAGATAGATTTTAAAGAACACTATATACAGTATAGAGACTACAATAAATACGCCTACCTTAAGGCTGCTGCCTACGCGTTATAGGAGAAGTGTAAGGAGTACTATAAGCTAGCTAATAACAGCGCTGCTTACTACGCTACTTAAGTCCTTCTACCAGATAAGAAGTGGTAGTGGTTTTATTAAAGATTTAATAATAATAAGGACAAGAAGCACTGGCTTACTAGTAGCCCTAAGGATCTAGAAGATTACAGTATTTAGGGCCTAGTAGAAGACCTCTAGCTAGAGGAGTATAAGGGCAAGTATACTACTCCTATATCTAACAAGCCTTTATCGCCGATTATATTCACATTAGGTAAGACTTTTAGTGGGCTTAAGAATCACAAACAGCTTAAATCTATACCTCTTAGCAGATCCAACGTCTACCAGACCTATATTAAAAGCGACCCTAAACAGATTAACGACTATCTAGCTTATTGGAATAGCCTCTACCTCTTATAGCCCGACCTAGCTTAATTCGCCCTTAATATGTTAGCTATACCCCTTATAAGCGCTAAGTATAAACGCGTATTTAGTTCAGCTAAGCACCTACTTATAGACCCCCACAATTGTCTTAAAGCTGACATTATTAAAGCTAATAAGTGCCTTAAGTCCTAGTTTAGGCAACCTTAGGCTAAGGCTTTTATATAAGGCGTTAATCCTAACGTCAACAAGCAGTATAAGAAGGAAGCTGCTACCAAGGTCGCCGCCAAAGATAAAGACAAGGCTACGGACAAGGTCGGTGTACAAGCTAGTAGGCAGGAAGACAAGTAGGAAGATAAGCAGGAAGATAAGCAGGAAGATAAGCAGGAAGATAAGCAGGAAGATAAGCAGGAAGATAAGCAGGAAGATAAGCAGGAAGATAAGCAGGAAGATGAGCAGGAAGATGAGCAGGGAGATAAGCAGGATGGGGTGGGCGTAGTTAAATATACGATCTACGACAACTAATTTGGTCCTCAACACTATACCAAGATTCGCGATGTAGCTGAATATATATTTGGATTATCTGGTTTAACCAATTACGTAACCGGTTAAGAAGCCTAATTTGATTTTTGGATTGGATTTGAAGCGATTTTTGTATCCAATCCAGTCCATTGACATCACTGCTTTGGACGGCCGCAATGGGATGTATGGGGTCAGCAAGGCACGTGAAGATAAGGCCGGCAGACCTGTTCTGGATGTGGAGGAAGTTACTGTTTTACTAAGCACAAGTATTAAGGCTTAAAGGATCTTATTTAGCAAGGATTTGTATATCTGTTTAATTGAGGAAGACTAGTAGCTAGGACATATAATTGACCTGGACTTGTACTTCCGTGGCTCGGCAATGAAGGACAACTAAAGGGTACTAAGGACTGGCTCTGTATGTAGTAGGGAATAGACCTAGATAGGCCAAAGGAAGTGTCACGGGACACCTCCGTGACACCTTATACACGTCCACCTGTTTCCACCGACGCAGCAAGAAGAGACCGACCCCGACGAGACGGCAATTTGCCGGCAATCTACGGCAATCTGACGGCAATCTGCCGCATTCTGCCATATTCTGCCAAGTCCACTAAATCCTGCCAAGTTCTGCCAGGACCACTACTTAAATCATATTCTGCTCCGTGCACGTGTTGACCAAGCAACTAAATTCATAATATATACCCTTTCTTCCCGTTTTCTTACCTTCTCTCTTTACGCAACGTCTTGACTTTATTATACAGTTTATATATATAGCTTAATAATATCTACTTCGCTATATATTATCATCGCTTATACTTACTCTATAACACTACATTACGTTAACCTTATATACTACCCTCCAAAATGCAGGACAACCCTAAAGCCCCTATAACAGCCGCTAGCATTATATCCGCACTCTAAAAATAATTGGCAGAGATACAGAAGTCCTTTATAGACGCCCTCGTATAGAACTTTAACTTAATAATAAGCTAAATAAGAAGCATAACACCAATAAGTAATTAAAAACCTCTAAGAAGAAATCCACACCCTTAAGATACCTATACTAGGGCCCCAAGACCAAATACTATCTCCAGAGACGAACATATAAGATAAGAGTCCCAAACCTATAGTAGCTATTTACTCTAAACCAACTACTGCACTATAACAATCTAAACAACTACCAGACCCTCTAATATTTACTGGTAAATAATAAGAACTCTAATTATTTCTAAGCCAGCTTAAAAATAAGCTAACTAGTAATACTAACCGCTACCTAACTAAAGCCAACCAACTCTGCTACGCCCTAAGTTGACTAGGAGGAGATATAGCTAACCTTATTAAACCCCTTTAACCGAACTTAATATAAAGTCTAGTTATACTCCATAAAGCTACATATAGTAACCCAAACTGCTAAGCTACCGCTTAAAGGAAGATAAACTATATAACTTAAGGAACAAAAAGCTTCCCAGTATACTTCTCCAAATTTAATTATTATGTAAAGGAAATAGGCTAGAATAACTCCACACTAGTTAACAGCCTTATTAAATCTCTAAACCTTAAACTAAAAACCTCCCTAATAGGTGTAGACCTACTAGGAGCCCTTAACGCCTACGTAAATATTATTAACAAACGGTACAATAATATACTACGCCTAACACTAAAGTCCACTCCTTAATACAATATAACAGCTCCGCGAATATCCACTAAGTTATTATCTTAGCCTAAGCACCCTAATGCCATGGATATTAACACAGGGACTCTAGGGTACGCTCCGCTAGGGTCCCCTAAATAAGAACAACGCATTAAGCTAGGCCTTTGCTTTAAATATAGAAGCAAGGATTACATCTTAAGATACTACTCCACCCCTATACCCCAACCCAACTTATAAACGGCTAATACTAACAACCGTTTACCGTATTAATCCTCTAGTTACTATCCCCAATCTTTACCTAGTTCTAGCCCTGCATCTAGTAAGCACCACTTATAAGGATAAAGTTATAACCAATGTTCTATAGGAACCCCTTCCCACTTATTACTAAAAGGTATATCCTAAAGTTAAGTCGCTCTCTAGAATAGCTATATTATAGGATCTTATTAAACGCATTAAATATTACAAACCCTAACTCTTAGGATTATAGTATAACCGTTAACTACCGTCTTTGGCAGAAAAGTTAATAGGCTAACACTTAAGTCCTAATTAACATAGGAGCTAGCGGCATAGGATTTATTAATAAGATCTTTATATAAGATAATAGGTTTACCCTAACACCCCTCAACTAGCATATTAACATATTTGGATTTAATGGTAAACGTACTATCTTAGGCCATATTACTTACATAGCGGCCCTAAAACCCCAATACCTAAACCACGAAGAATTAATTAAGCTCTTTATAACTACCCTAGGTTATCTAGTAATCCTTAAATAACTCTAAATAAAGCTATATAAGGTAACCATTAATTAGGACAACCTTAAGCTTCTATTTACCGCCTCCTACTGTAAACAGAAGTGCCTTATAACTTACTGCTTAGACTCTAAACCAAAATCTAAAAAATCCACCAGGATCCACCAGTCTAAAATTTCCACTAACGTCTACCCTATACCTAAAAAGTCCACCCAATTCCACCTACCTAAGAATTCCACTAAATTCCACTAATATAAGATTTCTACTAACGTCCACTAAGAACCTGGAAATAATATATAACTATATAAACTAACTTTAACTGCTGCACCCCAAACCAAGCAGAAGCTTAAGCTTAACATACAAAAGTACTAAAAGAACTGGTATTCTACTATAAAAAGGATACTTAAAGAACCTAAACCTAAATCTAATACTAATTCTGTACCTAACACTGAATCTAAACCTGAATAAGAAACCACACAAGAAACTAAGGATAATTTAAGCTTGCTTAACACCTTAGATATCTATATAATTAGAGCTACTCCACTGGCATAACTTACTAGGAAACCAGAATATATAATCTTTACTGTTATAATAGCTAATATTAAGAAGGCCTTAGCACTAAAGAAGCACACTAACCCTACTATAAAAGTACCAGTAGAATACTATAATTATCTAGATATATTCTTATAAAAGGAAGCCAATAAGCTACTAGAACGCCGTCTATATAATTACAAGATTGTAGTTAAAGAAGGAAAACATCCTAGATTTAGACCCTTATACAGGATATCCCAAAACAAACTCTAGGTACTATAGAAGTACTTAGACGAATATCTAGACAAAGGATTTATTAGAGCAAGTTCTTCACCTATAGCCGTACCAGTAATCTTTATTAAGAAACCTAGCAGCGGTCTACACTTCTATATAGACTACTAAGCTCTTAATGCTGTTACCGTTAAGAACTAATACCTAATCCCGTTAATTTAAGAGACACTAAACCAATTAAGTAAGGCTTACTTTTATACAAAACTTAATATTATCCACGCATTTAACCGCCTCCGCATTACAAAAGGAGATAAATAGCTTACTGCATTTCATACTTAATACGGACTATTTAAATACCTAGTAATGCCATTTAGCCTTATAAACGCCCTAAGTTTATTCCAACACTTTATAAATAATACCCTACGTCTATACCTAGATATCTTTTATACTACTTATATTAACAACATCTTAATATATAGTAATAATCTGGCTAAATACTAAAAATATATTAAACTGGTCCTGCAAGCCTTACGCAAAGCCAGCCTATAATTAGATATAAATAAATACAAGTTCTATAAAACAGAAGTCCTATACCTTAGACTTATTATTTCTACAAATAGCGTATAAATAGACCCTAAGAAAGTTAAAGCAATTGTAAACTAGCAAGAACCCAAGAATATTAAGGACGTAAGGGCCTTTATAGGCTTCGCCAACTTCTACTAACAGTTTATTAATAACTTCTCCGCCTTAGTCTTACCCCTTATAGCCTTAACCTAAAAGGATAAAGCCTTTATCTTTAATAAGGAATATAAGAAGGCCTTTGCTTATCTAAAGGTTATATTTACCACTACACCTCTACTTTAATACTTTAACCGAGACCAAATAAGTGTTATAGAAGCTAACTTATCTAATTATATTACTAGAGGCATTCTGTCTTAATATAATAAAGAAGGAGTATTGCACCCTATAGCATACTTTTTAAAACAACTAAGCCTAGCTAAATATAATTACGAGATCTATGATAAATAATTGCTAGCTATTATTAGATACTTTAAGTAATAGCAACTAGAACTAGAAGGAGCTAGATTCCTAATTAAGGTTCTTAGTAATTATAAGAACTTATAGTACTTTATAACCACAAAACAGCTAAGCCACTGTTAAGCCCACTAGTTAGAATATCTATCCCAATTCCAATTCTTAATTATATACCACCTAGGCGTTTAAGGCCAGAAGCCTAATGCCCTAACCTAACATTTATAGGACGCACCAGCTTAAAAAGAAGCACACTCCTACTATAATCAGACCCTGCTCCGCCCTAAGCTATTTAAACCTCCTACTAAAGATCTTACAGTACATGTCCTTAAAATAACTAATTAAACTATTAAACAGATTATAGTTAACAAATATCTAAATAATAAGTTCATCTAAGAGACGCTTAAGCTAATTTAAGATGGTATTAGACGCTTTAAAAAGATTTCTCTAAGTAAATACAAAGCCTGCGGAAACCGCTTATACTACCAGAACCGCCTAGTTATCCCTAATTACAATAAACTTAAGCTTAAGCTTCTCAAACACGCATATAATCTACTAGTAGCTGGTCACCTAGGCTAAGGAAAAACCCTAGAACTACTCCAACGGGAGTACTACTAGCTGAATATGCATAATATAATATAAAGGTACGTCTCTAGCTGCCACACCTGCCAACAAGCTAAAGCTTTATATGAGACATACAACGGCTTTCTAAAGCCACTACCTATTCCAGACCAAAGATAGAAGGACATCTTAATTAACTTTATTGTTGATCTCCCTGTAAGTAAAGGCTATACAAACATTATAGTAGTTATAGACTAACTATCTAAGATGAGACACTTAATTGCCTGCCCTAATATATTAATACCTGCTATTGCCTAACTATTCCTAGATTATATGTGGAAACTCCACAGACTCCCTAAAACGATTATCTCTAATAGAGGCTGCTAGTTTATCTTAGTGTTCTAGAAAGAACTAACTACCCAACTCTACATTAAAGTACTATTATCTATAGTATATTACCCAGAAACGGATAGTTAAACAGAATATGCAAATACTATAATGGAATAGTATATTTGGATATATACATTATAATTATAGGACAACTAGATAGACTGGCTTGTATTTACCAAGTTTACTACAAATAACTCCGTCTTAGAAACTACAAAAGTCTCCCTATTCCTAGCTAATTACGGCCAGCACCTATAAATAGGTTTTAAACCCTTTAGTAATATTCCTTGTCTAGCTTATTAAGCCTTACAAGTCGCAGAAGTAAACAAATTTATAAAGAAGATGGAAAAACTATAGGAGTTCCTTACTAACGAAATAATATAGGCCTGGTCTGTCTATAAAGCCGCAGTAAATAAGAACCAAACCCTAGTACTAGCTTACTAAATTGGTAACTTCATCTAGCTAGACGCAAGAAATCTAAATATAAAACAACTTACTAAGAAACTTAATTGGAAGAACGCCGGCCCTTATAAGGTTGAAAAAGTTGTCTCTCCTTATACCTACTAACTAAAGCTCCCTAATACAGTTAAAATCTACCCCGTATTCTATACGTCAGTCCTCTACCTTACTACCCCCATATTAGACGCCCTACCTAAATAGATCCAAGACCCTCCCCTACTAGTTAAAGTGGATAGTAAGGATAAGTACCTTATTAAAAGAGTTAATAACATTAAGTATAATAAATGGAAACGTAAGTATATATACCTTACAAAATGGAGAGGCTTTACTGAGCCCTTATGGGAACCTATTAACTCTATAGGACTTACATAAACCGCAAAAGACTTTCACAAACTCCACCTAGAACTACTATAGCCCTATCTCGCAGAAGCTCAAGTTTAAAGGGGGGGTACTGTCACAGGACACCTCTGTGACACCTTATATACGTCCACCTGTTTCCACTAACGCAGCAAGAAGAGACCAACCCCGACAAGACGGCAATTTACCGGCAATCTACGGCAATCTAATAGCAATCTGCCGTATTCTGCCATATTCTGCTAAGTCCACTAAATCCTGCCAAGTTCTGCTAGGACCGCTACTTAAATCCTATTCTGCTTTATGCATATGTCAACCAAGCAACCAAATTTATAATATATACCCTTTCTTCCCGTTTCCTTACCTTCTCTCTTTACGCAACATCTTAACTTTATTACACAGTTTATGTACATAGCTTAATAATATCTACTTCGCTATATATTATCATCGCTTGTGCTTACTCCGTAACAGGAAGAATAGATGTGGCAACAGGCCCCTATAGGACAAATGGATTTTACTGCTTTCTATAATAGAGTAGTGCTGAAGAACAATAACAAAACATATATAAACTGGGAGGACTACTATTAAGTACAGCTTACAGACTTAGTAGTAGCACCTAGCTAGTAACGTCCGCAGACTTGCCTAATCCCTAGAGACAGCTATACAACCAGGATAGTTGTTAAGCCGTAGGCTCCGCTGTAGGAGAAAAATATATAACCAGAAGACGCATAACCAGGAGATTGCATCCAGATTAGGTTATAGCCTATAGATAAGACAGCTAAAACTAGGAAGAAGAATGAATTGTCTAATCCTTGGAGATAGTTATGGAGACAGACGTTTAAGGCTAGTTATTAACCTGTAGGCTCCGCCGTAGGTGTAGGATGTTTAACTAAGGGACAGTTAAGTTCTAAGGTGGGGGAGGGGATATAGGTGACGGTATAAAAGATATCTATTTTTTCTGCTTAATTATAATATTTCCTAAAGCTCCTTTTCTTGTTTACTTTCTTAATTATGGCGCGTTAAGACGCGTTAATCTACTGCAAAAATGTTAGTTTAGCTTACTGTCGTTGCCAAAATATCGTAAACTCGCGCCGGAGTAAAGCCGGTCATCGCGCACCACCCAATTTTACATAGAAATTGATGTAATTGATTATTTTTGCTTGCTTACGCCTTCCACCCCCAATAATTATAGTGTAAAATCATACTTTGGCCTAGCTGTATTAAGCTAATTGTATAGAATTACTGGTGTTGACTATGGAGCCACCTATACGTATATCTAGTCGCGCCAATAAGGGCCAAAATAGTAAGCGTGTATTGTCTACCACCTCGCTAATGTAGGCTTCTAAAAGGACTCTAAAGCGTCCTTTAAAGCAAACTTTGAAGAAGGCTCTGAATCGTTAAGTAAAGCGTTGTATAGAACCACCGCGGCAACTACCGTCACTAATATTTATAAAGTCTTCGCCACCGCGGTCAGAGCAGCTAGAGGAGCCGGAGGAGGAGCCGGAGGAGGAGCTAGAGGAGGAGGAAGAGGAGAAGAAGGAGGAGGAGGAGGAGGAGGAGGAGGAGGAGCCAAAGGAGCCAGAGGAGCAGCCAGAGGAGGAGCTGGAGGAGGAGCCAGAGGAAGAGCCAGAGGAGGAGCTAGAGGAGGAGCTAGAGGAGCTTCCTATTAGCTTTATAAGTTGGTAAAAGGCAGTATATAGGAGAGAGGCCTTACCTAGTGCGGTATCTTTAAAATATAATACTACTAACCTCTTCTACTACCTAATTGAGCGCTAGCGAGATAGTGTTATTGCTAAGTGCCTACTATAGATCTTTACCGTTAATTGCCTTAAAGCTGCTACCTCCTATAAGAAGTAATTAAAAACTAATTACTTCCGCTATAAGATTAGTGAGCGTCATAATCTATATAAGGTAACTAAGCTACTTAAAGATCTTTATAAGCAGAATCCTACTAAGTTATTATACTTAGATCTTACTTTATATATAATTAAGGAGAAGCCCTAAGAGATACTAGTACTATTATTAATACCTTCCTCTAGCCAAGCAGTAAGATCTAGTAAAAGAACTGCTACCTAAATCTAAGAAGCCAATCTCCCTAATATTATTACCGCAGAGGAAGCTGCTGGTAATAGAATTCCGGCTCTAGTAAGTAGGTGGTCTTGTGTTAATAGCTACTATTCTAATAAAGGAGCTACCTGCTAGCAAAATAGATGTAGAAATAAAGCTAATTAAGTTAAGCACTACTATCCTATTAATAATTATATCCTTTAAAGGTAGAGTAGAGAGATCTAATTAGATATATTAATGGTTAAGGAGCTATTATAAAATATAGTCTATTAGCTATTAGCTTAGAAAATAAAATAGCAGCTACTAAAGAGTTAAGAACTAGTAGTAGTAGGAGGCTTACTATCTAAGTAAGTTAAGAACCTTATTCAGCTAATTACTATTTAGGAGTTACACTTAATAAAGCATCTAGATTAATAGCAGTATACTTAACCCCTGCCTCCCTCTAGTATTAAGCTGCCTGCTTAATTAAGCCTAGTATAATTAGAAACGGATTATTACAAAATCCTCTTATAGTTCTTTAACTGGCTAATGGCTTAGCTAAGCCATTCTAATAAGCGTTAAAGGCAGATTCTGGAGTTAATTAGGAATATATTAGTAGAGGATAATTAGGATATTAATAAAATAAGATCTTTAAAAGATATAACGATTAAGATCTAGAAGGGTTATAGCTTTTTAATTAGTATACTACCGCGGATAAGAGAGAAAATAGGAAAGTTTAAACGGTAGAGAGTAGTACACTATAAGTAAAGAGTAGATTATAGAGAGTCTCTATAAAGAGCCTTATTCTACTATATAACCAGCCCTTTTAAAATAGCCTTCTACGTGAACTCTGTAAGCTTAACTAATTGCAAACTCCAGAAATCTATTAAAGCTCTTAAAGCTAGCTGCTAGTATGTAGTTTCTTTTTATCCAAGCCTTTAGATCTTTAAAAGTTGCCTTAATTAGATTTAAATCTGGCGAATATAGTAGTAAGAACTTAAGAATAACACCCGCCTAGTTGCAAAGCTCTTAAAGCCGCTTTAATTTATAAACAGATGCGTTATCCAGTATAATAATTAATCGCGGCCCTGGGTATGGTATATAATTAGGTAGAACTTTATACTCTATAAAAGCATTAAAAACCGAACTTATAAAAGCTCCTTAAAAGATAATATGGTCTATATAGCCTTTAAGCGTTAACACTAGTAAAATACTCCACCGTTTAGATCTTTTATATAGCGTTAACACCTTATAGTTTGCACTAACTAGCGCCTAGCCTCGTTTTATATTACTAGTCCTTTTATTTAAAGCCGACTTGTTAAGAAAGATAAGCTAGTCGGCGAGCTATTCTTTCTGCTTACTCTGCCATATATAGCGGAGTGGTGCGCTTTGCTAAGCGGCATATTTAGAGACTACCTTTTAAGACCACCGAGCTGCCTTAAGAATATGGCAAATAGTGGTAATAGAGGCTTAGATGTTAAATTTGTTAAAGAGGAAGTCTTACATCTTGTTAAGATACGCGGTAGGCCTCTCTTTAAGGTACTTAAGCAGTTGCTATAAGCGGGCAAGAACGTTAATAAAAAACTTAATACTATGCCAAGAATACTAATCTGCTTTTAATACTCTAAAAGAACGCCTAGTCTACCTAGTTTTATACTAGGTAGCGCGTACAGTTAGCCCTAAAGGTCCCAGTTTAATTAAAGCTTATAAACGGTTGTTTTTAACAGCCCTAAGGCAACCGCTATATTAGGTATATACTTATTAAGATCTAGACAAAGCTTGATTTAGTTTATAACCTTAATTGGAAGACAACGGCCCATTATAACGGCGTGGGTAGGTAGAAATAATTAAATACATCGATTTATATGTAAAATTGGGTGGTGCGCGATAACCGGCTTTACTCCGGCACGAGTTCACGATATTTCAGCAACAACAGTAACTACACGGAAGCCTTAATTGAACGACTGCACGAAAGCCATGGTTAGTCAAAGAATCGAATTAAGCCAGAGCCTTAATATTAGCACGTTACTGTCACTGAATTAAGTTAGTCGAATATTTACCTCAGCAAGCTCAGACCATAGAATCAATTAGCGGACATACGTATATCCGCAAGCGGATATCACTAACCTTTTTTGTCAAAAAGTTAATTCTATGGTCTGAGAGACTTTCGCAAGGTTTCTTAGGCAATCCAACTTGTTTTATATGTAGAGCAGTCACCTTTTTTAACGAAATTAATCTACCCCCCCACAACAGCTATTATCTTAAAAATACCATTAAATTAATCCACAGAAGCAGCTCTATAATCAATTAATATATCTACCCTATCAGCCTCCGCGATGTTAAGCAGAAAGCGCCGCCAAATGGGTAATATATCAATAATTAAATTGCCCACCCCCTCTATAAACACAACATTAGTTAACCAGCGGACGCCTATCCAAACACTAACTAGAGCATCCGCCGAGCGGATATCACGCTCAGTAACAAAGGAAGAGAAGGTTAGAGTTATTTCAGAGCATTTACGGGACTAGCGATGGTCCTTTAGTAACCTTTCTTTAGCGTGGCTACAGCTTAATACTAATAAAAGAGAAGGCGTAAAGATAGATAAGGTGCAAAAAAAGAAGGCAAAAAAGAAGAGGGCAAAGAGGCTTATTGCTACCCTTCTAGGAGACGAAGAAATCTATAATGCAATTATAGAGACTGCGGATATCCATTCGGAACTAGTTCATGCGGTCGTGAATATCCTTCATGAAGAGCTTTGTGATCTTCAGCAGAAAACGGTTATCTTTGGCCCATAGAAGTCAGATCTAGAGTTCAAAGACGTTTAACTCTCATAAGGCTATAAGGCAATTAGCCAATATGCCCCTCTACTCTACCAACTGATGGAAGGATTATCAGCACAATTAAGAAGTGATAAATCACAGAATTTATACCCAGGGCGGGTTGTTCTTCTTACATCTATCCTTTTATTAGGCCGTGCTCAAAACTCCACTAACTGTTTTACTCAACTTCTTAGTCTTTATCTTCAAGGCATAGGTATAAAGCATTAGGTTCTATTACTGCTTTATAGACTAGGGCTTATTAACAGATATAAGACGCTGAACTGCTAAAAGATGGGATTAGCTAAACACTCTAAGGAAGGTCATAATACCAGCGGCGGATATACTGGTGCTAATATTGTTAAAGACTCACCTCCAATTAATATCCACTCTTGATGATATCTATGTTATATACAATAATTTTAACTACCTTAAGCAAATACGACATTAGTTAATTGGAGACACTAGTGTTTTCCATTCCCATACTACTAGAAAGCTTATCCACAGATCTTGTATTCCCCCTAGTGGCCTTCTTTAAAGTATACTGCATAACCAAGTATAGCTTTAAATTAAGGATATTGCTAAGGCGCTAGGTAATATATATAACAGCGTTCAAAATCGGATATCTATATTTGTAATTGCGGATACTCTCCAAAGCGCATATCCAGCCGCTATAAATGGTATTTTTAAATCTAATACTAAGCTTAAATATCCGCGTATGCCAGAGATTGATATCCTACCATCTGTAAAGACAATGTATGTAAACCTAGGCCCTATTATAGAGAGCGAGGCTTCTATAAGTGGCAACTACTATATACTTAAGACAATCTTCCTAGAGCAACTACAACTTAATCGCGACAACAATTTCCAGGGCCAATTATATCTGGCATATAGTAATCAGAAAACTGTAAAGCTTATCTACACCTATAAGCGGGAGTGGGCGGAGGCTACGCTCCTATATAATAGCCACTATTAGGTACTACCTGTTCCAGGTCTTTAGCACCTCCGGTTAAACTTCCTATATACAATTATAAGGACTTTCTTTAGTGGCGAGCAATATACATAGCAGTACTCTACGCTCTACACTTATATAAATTACCTTAGGCGACAAAATATTCCTATAGAGCGCCCTCCCTTTCACCACCTTAAGGAGCTAGTACTGCATAGTTTTAATGCCCGCATTATTACGCTCTTCTTAACACATATCCGTAGTAGGCTTGACATTCATAAAGAAGGTATAGTTAAAAGATACATTAGATCCTTAACGCCCAAGCAGTTTCTACAGCATATTAAGGATATCCGCGCAGTAGGTTTTAGCTCCAAAGTCAGCCAAGAGGCCAATAAATTAATTCCTTTGCACCCCTCTACCCGCGGAGGTTCTTAGATTATGAATTAATTACTTGCAGTGCCTAGCTCCACTACTACAAGCCAGTCTACTTAGATCATCAACATAAAGTTCTTTAATTATATTTGGTATCTATAGGTAGTTAAAATATATAAAGTGTTGAAATACGCTATTAAGCATGCGGATATCGGCCTTTTAAAGCGTACAATTGCCCACCTTTACCTTTACTTTGCCGGATCAAGGAGCAACAACTACACATCTGAAATAATATACTTCTAGAGGTTAATTGCAACGGAGGTATATAACCCAGTGCTTTAGCGGGCCATACTGGCAAACAGGCTAATTAATAATCGCGGAGAGCCAAATAGCTTTTTTAAAGCTAATCAACTTAATAAACTGCTAAATCTTTAGCTAAAGGAGTTACTCCAATTACACAGAAACTTAACCTTTAGAGTAGACTCTCTATTTAGGTGGAGTGTTCTTACTACAAGCTATACTGGACCTCTTCATACTGAGTTTGAGGACGCATTTAGTGAGTGGACAATATCCAATTATACAATTAAGTTTCCTACAGTTAATATCCAGTCCCTTACGGATATAATTGCTAAGGACTTAATTATGCGTTAGCGTGTGCGGGACATTAGGTTTAAGGTACCTACTATTCTTTAACTTAGATTAGAGCGGCTCTTATAGGGCAGCATTACTAATTTTAATATGCAGATGTCTTATATTAGCAGTTTACTATACAACCCTTATAAGGACGGATTTAACAAGGCTACAGATAATATACTAGAGGACTTTCAAATGCTTAGGCTTATAGTACATTTCTGTCTTAATATATTAAGCTAGTTCTTTTTATTAATATTAATTCTAGCCAGCATATAATCTTCTTAATGCGTAGTATATAACGTAGCAGTTAGCTATTTTATAGTGCGGATATATAAATCTCTTCATCTTAGCTTGTGTGGATATCTTTATCTTAACTTATATAGATATCTTCACCTTAGCTTATACGGATATCACAATATTAATTAAGTATATTTGTTAAATGTAAGGCGGAGACTTAATTCCTATATATGTAGTAGCAAAAAGGTAAGAGCTACTATTTTATTATTATAAACCCGCAATAACAGCCAACCCGCAGCAACAGCTAACTTATATCTACTCATATTCAATATCCAGTAGCCTAGCATTGCGTATAAGTGCAATAACACCACGCCTTAGGAACGCAAGCTCATCCTTTATCTTACTTAGAGAATCTTCAAACTTATTAAACCAGCGATCCATAGCTCGAACATCTTTTACCATATTAGTCACCCGTTTATAAACTATATCAATACATACAAAAACAGCGATTGCTAAATACACCCTAATAGACCCAGTGCCAGCAGAAGCGGCAGTAGCACCTAGCGTACCAGCAATTAGCGAAAGAGTTAGAGGAGCAGCGGCAGAGCGGGTGCCTCTACAGCCATATATACTACTATAAGTGGGAGTCTTAATTAGGGGGGAGGTCTTAGTAGGGGGGGGAGGCGTAGTAGTATGGGCGGGGATGGTGTAAGAACGAAGCTATGCGGATATCAGCAATATCCGTATTATTAACACGCGGATATTATACCTTCTTAGTAGGCGTTTTAGCTGGACTATTAGCAGAAGCTAACTTCGCACGTTTTTTGCCCTAAGGCGTGACCAGCTCTAGATTTAGTAAACTTTCCTATACACATGTTAGCTGACAGAATAACAGTATACTATTAGCACGTACCTTTCCGCACAGCCTGCTACCTACACAACATCTTAAGCACACACCCCTAAAATAAGGCCCAGAGTCCTTCTTATAAACGCGGCATTTATAGCCATATTTCTTGCATAGAGTACATAGCGGGTTGCGCAGCTCACTAAAGCTACCCTTAATATTCTAGACATATGTCAATATCCGCTAGCAACTTTCCTTTATATTCTCCTAAACACCAGCTTTTAAAGTATACCATTTATTCACTAACGGCACTTAGATAGGAAGGCGCTTGTTTATGTTTATAGTACTGCGGAGATTATAAGGGCTGCGGAGATTGCAAGGGCTGCAGAGATTGTGGGAGTTAGCGTTATTAAGATTTTCATCTTTGCCGCTGTCTAAAGATTCGCTATCTAAAGAAACCTTATAAATGTCTAGGTTACTATAAGAGGTAAATTAGTAGATAAGATATTAAAACAGTATAACTAACACATACAATTTAATGGCTATTTTGGTCTTCAGATTTGTATCAGCAGCCTTTTTAGCCTACTTTCTAAGAAAAGAAGATAAACAAGCCTTATCAAGCCTCCTTTTAGAGGCATTAGGTGGCGGCAGTAGAGAGGTAGATGGCGAAGAAGCGGACGGCGAAGAAACTGACGGCAAAGTGGTCTATGGCAAAGATACAGGCAGCAAAAAGGTGCGCGGATTTTCAGCGGATTTTGCTCTATCTATATTTTTGTCATCTACTAAATCCTGCAAAGAGCGCTTCAGTATATATTTTCTAAAATTACATTAGCTATAGGCACAATTTAGTATTAGAAAGCTTACTCTTTAGGAACAGAGCCCAAAGGCTTAGTAAGAGCAGCCATAGCGTGCTCAACAGCATCCTTATTCATTTCACGCATATTAAGTTCCTTAACCGCCTGGCTGCTATTATTTACATTAATATTGTTTACAGGTATAAATAAAGGCATTATAGATAGTAGAATGCAAAGGGATAGTGGACAAAATAACAATAATAAAGTTTACGGTGCGGTGCTGTGAGGTGGAAGGTTAGTAGAGGAAGAAAAGATGCGGAGGTTAATTAAAGGTGAATATCTACGCTACTAATTTTATCAAATTAGCTTACTAATAAATAATTGCTACTATGGTAACTTACCTTAGTAATCATCAACGGCGCGGATATATAAATATCTTTATCTTAGCTTATACGGATATCTTCATCTTAGCTTATACAGATATATTTATCTTAGCATATGCGGATATCTTTATCTTAGCGTATACAGATATCACAATATTAATTATACCTATTAAATATAAGGTAGAGACTTAATTCCTACTTACGTAGTAGCAGAGAGGTAAGAGCTACTATTTCATTACTTTAAACCCGTAATAGCAGTCAACCCACAGCAACAGCTAACTGGTATCTACTTAAATTCTATATCTAGCAACCCGGCGTTGTGTACAAGTACTGTAATACTACACCTTATAAACGCAAGCTTATCCTTTATCTTACTTAGAGAATCTTCAAGCTCACTTAACCGGCGATCTATAGCCCAAACATCTTTCGCTATCTTAGTCACCTATTCGCGAACTATATTAACGCGTGCGGAAACAGCAATTGCTAAATACACCCTAACATTTTCCATGCTAGCAGGAGCGGCAGTAGTACTAGAAGCAGTACTAGGCGTGCTAGGAATTAGTAAAAGAGTAGGAGGAGCAGCAGCAGAACGGATGCCCCTACGGCTGCGCATATCACTGCGAGTAAGAGTCTTGGGGGAAGAAAAGGTCTCCAGAGGGGGGATGGTGCGGGTATAAAGCTATGCGGATATTAGCAATATCCATATTATTAAGATGCAGATATTATACCTTCTTAGTAGGCATTCTAGCTAGACTACTGGCAGAAGCTAATTACGCACGTTTTTTACGCTAAGGTGTAACTAGCTCCAGCCTTAACAAACTATCCTATATGCGTGTTAGCTGATAGAATAATAGTATACTATTGGCACATACCTTTTTACACAACCTGCCACTTAAGCAATATCTTAAGCACGCACCTCTAAAATATGGCCTAGAGTTCTGCTTGTAAACGCAATATTTATAGCCTTACTTCACGCATAGAGCGTATAGCAGATCACGCAGCATACCAGAGCTACCCTTAATATTCTGGACGTGGGTATATATCCGCTGGCAAGCTTCCTTTATATTCTCCCAAGCGCCAGCTTTTAGGGTATACCATTTATTTGCTAACGGCACTTAAATAGGAAGGCGCTCGTTTGTATTAATATCTAACATTATAGCTTGGGCCATCTGCGTACTACGGAGCTTATAAGGGCTGCAGAGATTATAAGAGGATAGAGGAGGGCTTTTAGGAGAGTCGGCGTTATTAAGATTATTCTCTTTATTGTTATCTAAAATCTCCAACATTTCTGTTAGGTTACTATAAGAGGTAAATTAGTAGACAAGACAGTAAAAGAGTATAGTTAACACATATAATTTAAAGGCTATCTTATACTGAACATTTTATATAGCAATTCTATTAGCCTACCTCTTAAGAGAAGCAGAAGCATAATAAGAATTAAACTTCTTAGAAGTAGCAGGTAATAAAGAAACAAGCGGCTTAAAAGTAGGCGGCGAAGAGGTAAGCGGTAAAGAAGTAGGCGGCAAAGAGGCTAGCAGTAAAGAGGTAAGCGGATTTCTAGCAGATTTCGCAATAACCTTATTATAGTGCTCTACTAGATCCGACAAAGAGTGCTTTAGTATATATTTCCTAAAATTATATTAGCTGTAGGCATAATTTAGTATTAGAAAGCTTACTCTCTAGGTAGAGATTCTAAAGGATTAGTAAAAGAAAGAGCGTCCTTAAAAGCGTCCTCAATTATTTCATTGTCAACATTACGCATATTAAGTTTCTTAACTAAATAGCTGTTGGACGTATTTAGAGGTATAGAAGAAGGTATTATAGATAGTAGTATGCTAATGGACAGTAGATGAAACAATAATGATAAAGTTTATAGTGTAATGCTGTGAGGTGGAAGGTGCGGAGGTTAATTAAAGGTAAATATCCACGCTGTAGATTTTATTAAATTAGCTTACTAACAAATAATCACTGTTATGGTGACTCACCTTAGTAAATATTAACTATTTTATACACGCTTATTTGTAACACGCAAATCCTTTATAGTTAAATTATTACTAATTAAAGTAAGTGGGCGCTGTTTAGTTAACTTACAAAGTAACATTAATATAGAATTACCGCTTAATTAAGGTGCTGGAGAAGGGTTATAAGCGGATATTAGGTTTACTTAGTGAGCGGATTTCTTACTTTTAAGGTGCGCAGATATATCCTTTTATTTTCTCTTGCTGCAAGGGGGATCTAATATTAGCTAAGAGGCTTAAGGTATAGTAGCCTAAGAAGAATAGATAATATCTGGTTAAGAGAATTATAAGATACTTAAACTAAATGGCTAATATAATATAGGTTCTATAGGTTTTAGGAGCTTTAGGTATAAACCTTAGTATCTTTTTAGATAAGAATCTAATAGACTATTTAAATGCGCATATGGAGATTGATACTTAACACCTAGATATTAATTAGAGCTCTGCCCAAGTCTTAGTTAAGTTAATAAATAAGTGGAACGCCAAGGAATATTAAATACTAACCTGCTAAAGCTGCGTTATATCCAAAACTAAGGGCAGAGATTAAGCACTAGGCTGTAGGTTCTAAGCTGTGCTTAGTTTAGAGAGCGGAGATCAAATATTAGACTGCAAATTCTGAGCCGCACCCAATTTAGAAGGCGGGGATTGAGCATTAGCACGCGAATTCTGAACTGCGCCCAGTTTAGAGGGTGGAGATTAAGCGTTAGCCTACAAACCCTAAGCCTCAGAGTTTCCTAGGAGCGGAGATCTAGTATTACAACTTAAATCCTAAGCCTTAGGATTTTCTAGGAGCGGAGATCTAATACTACGTTGCGAATTCTAAATTTCCAGATTTCCTACTACCTGGGAACTGGTGCTACGGTCCAGATCTTGAACTTTGGAATTTTTTGTAATTAGAGATCTAGTGCTGTGTTGCGAATATTAAACCTTAGGCTTATCTAAAAGTTAAGACTTAGTGTTGCACTATAAGCTCTAATACTTAGACTGCCCTAAGGATTCGGATTCAATACCGCGCTATAAGCTTTAATATCTGGATTGCTCTAAGGATTAAGACTTAATGCTTTACTGTAAGCTCTAATATCCAGATTGCTCTAAGGGCTGAGACCTAATACTGCGCTATAAGCTTTAATATCCAAATTATTCTAAGGGTTAAGATGCGGAGCTGCCTTATAAGCTATAATACCTAGCCTACCCTAGAGACTGGTTTCTAATGCTATAGTGTAGACTTAAATATCTAAGAGCTATAGGGAGTTAATGTCTATTGTTATAGTATAGACCCTAATATTCAAGAGGCCGATACTTAATACCTAATAACTAACGCTAATTGTTGCCCTAGGGCTGTTAATACCCAGCCTAACTTTAGGATTCTAGATATCCGCCCTATATTAAAAACTGGACCTAACCATCACATTGCTAGGACTAATATCTATTATAGGGTGTTGGTGTACTTAGCCTAAAGGTGTTCTACTAGCTAGAGTTTAAGCTAGCCAGCTACGCGTTCCTACTAGATATAGGCTGAAAAGGTAATAGTATCGGCAGCCCTACATACAGATTTTCAGCAGATATCAATTGAGGTAGCTAGGCTACTTGTGTTTGCAGACATTAAGCTGCCAATACTGTACGCCTCTCCGCTACCCTAGACCATAGTAATATCCGCTCTACGCTATCTTTTAATTTACTTACTAACACTAATAGCTAGCTCTCTACCTAATTTACCTTTTCTACCTCCACTTAAATAAAGGCAATAAACTTATCTAGATCATTACCAAGCTAATCACAATTCCAATTAGGTAGGTTTTTCTTAAGCGCCTTATAGCTAGTTATATACCAGGCACAGCTATAGAGGGCGGCAATTTGCTTATTAGATATAATATAGCTTAAGGTCAAATTCCAAACAGCATACTAATATTTCTTCTCCATCCAGTTACAGAACCAGTTTTTTATGCTTATAGCGAAGGCCTTTTAGTGCATCTTCCTTAGAATCCCCTCTATATATAACTTACGGATATCAAACTCTTTAAAAGCCTATAAAGTAGAATTACAGTTAGAGCAACAACCCTAGCCACCAGTAGACGGAGACTATTCCTTATAGTTCTCTAATATAATCTTTTATAAGCAGCCCTTTTCCTTATTTATAAGAGCATACATATAATAGGAGAGAGCTGCTCTTTTCTCAGCTTCAGTCTTTAGGCGCTACGCTGGCTTCTTTAATAGAATATCTATAGGTAAAACTACAGATGTTCCACCTAGGCTAAGCTCTCGCCCTATATTAGATACGGACAGATTAGAATCAGCATTGCTACACACGGACACTCTTAAAGATATATCGCTAGCAAAATCAGCAGCCCCGTCCTCTTATAGCACCTATTACTCAACATAATATTCATAGCTAAGTTAACTTAGCTGAGATCAGAAGGCTCTACCAGTACAACAGCAATTTTTGGCTGGCCCAGTAATATCCTTATGTAGACCTTTATACCAATCCTCAATTAGAAATATCGCCATACCTATTTAACCACTACCACAAGCACCGCGTCCAAGCCGTTGCTATAGTATATTAATAGACTTATCTTTATATATGCAATACTACGCAATATAGTTAATATCAGGAATATCAGCACCATAGGCAAGCGCGTTAGAGGAAAGCAGGATACAGATTTCTAAGTTAAGCTTTCTAAACTCCTTATATAGTCTGTCTTTATCCACAATAGCTAATAATACATAATAAAGCTAAACAGCTCTTCTAGCCTATGCTTCCTAGTACCTATAATATACCAACCATAAACAAATTAAGTCCCTGCATAGTAATATTAGGTCCTTTAAATTAAGAAAGATAATTGTCTTTAGGATCCAGTAGGGAGTTAGTGTGTATTAGATTCTCTGCTTGGCGGATATAGTAATATATATGCGGTCTATAACAAAGTATAAGCTCTTAAAGGACTTCTTGTTTCCTCACTTAATATATTCTCTAATAATTAATAGATCTGGCTGGTTAATCAATATTCGCACTATATTAATATTATTTTAAAAGCCCGCCAGCTCTTAAACAATCTTAAACATTGTATTATTAAGCGTTGCAGTATAAGCAAACCAAGGCTTCCACCCTAATAATAACCGCACTTTCTATAGCTGTATATACAAATTCCGGAACAAACCCCCCTAATTGGCCATAAGGTGCACCTCATCAATTACTACCAAGCCAACATACACATGAAAGGTAGGGTTGGTAAGAGTCTTATAAAACCTTTTACCAACCAACAGCTCTGGCGATATTAAAATATAAGTGTATACTCCAATGCGGATTTCCCGTAAAAGACGTGCGGATATTATCTTGGCGTATATATAAACTAGCCTTATTCTAGGAAGCTCCTTAATCTTTACCTTCTACTCCATACCAATCATATTAAGTAGCAAGATAATAATTACTACTAAGGCCTAAAGAAGATATAGCATTACTTATATTATTATACTCTTGCCAAATAAGGTTTTTGCAATAAGTATTATATCTTTTTTCTCAAACAGCAGCCACCTAAGGGCTTTAAGCTACTCCGTATGTCCATAATACAGATATAAAAAAGCAATAGCCTTATTAATCTTGCTTAGCTGCCGCACCTTGCTCTTTCTGTAAAGCGCAAGAAGCTAATCTTAAAGGTCCTATAGCCGTCACTCCTAGTCCGTTCTACAACCCCTCTAAGTCTAATTATCTAACACCTAATGCGGCCGCGGCTATTCTAGCACCTTATTTAACTTCCTCCCTCTCCACCCAGTGGGTTTTGGTGCTGGCATATAGTAGATTTGCCCAGATATCTGTAACTTGGTAGTTGGCGCGCAATAAGCTTTTAGTGGGTATTACACACTATAACACAGACACTATATGTCCGCCAGGCTATAATGGGTTCTTTAGGGTAGTTATTATAGATCTATACAGGTTTTATATATATTAGCTAGCGTTTAATAAAGTTATATATGGTCACAGAATTGCTAATAACGCGTTTTTTTTTTTAACGAAATTAATCATAAGACCTGAAAATACCTAAGTAATAAAAATAATATATTCTAAAAGCCTAGGTTCTGTTATATAATTAATTAACTTTTAGGAATAATATAAAATATTAGTGTTGAGTTATTCTAATATCCGCAACCTCCGCAACGCGGATATCCGTGGATTTACTAAGAACTGTCGCGGAACACGCTTAGATGTAATACTGGTGGTTTCGCACAAACGTAATTAGTCAGCTTGCGGACCAATTGAAAATCCGGACCAACAGAATCGCGTCTAAGCTTGCTGAGGTAAGTCGAATATTATTAAATTAGAGCCTTTAACCGGGCCGACCTTATTCCTTATTTAAACGATGACTAATTGTAGCATGACTGTCACTGCTATCCGAATTCAGTACTGCGCTAGCTGTATGATAAGAACGGACACTGTGGTAAGGAAGGGACCTATACAAGGACAGCAGTATATAAAGAGACACTGATAAGGATGCTCCGCAAGAGATTGGATAGGGTATAGTTGACTACGTTAAGCCTAACCCTCCTTATGCGACTAAAGATAGGACCAAGCTGTATTGGGATAAGCTAGTAAAGGATCTTATTAAGGATTACAAGGAGAACAGGAATTGGATATATAGGAGCCAGTGCTTTTTCTTAAAGATCTTCTTGATAAAAGGACTGTATTGTGGATATAAGGGCAAGGGATATGTGACGGAGGCAGTTATAACAGCTGAGAAGCTGCCACCGGATAACCTTAAAGATATTAAGGACAACTTAAGCAAAGCGCAGAATCAGTAGGATAATGAAAAAGAGGCTAGAAGCAGAAAATAATCCTAAGAAGGTTCTTAAGCCGGAAGAAGATTAAGGATATATGAGCGTACTGCCAGCAGTAGGAATAAAGGAGCAGCTGTAAAGGCCTAAGGATGCACCAAAGAAGCTAAGAGTAAAGACGGTTCCGAAAGGAAAGAAAGCAGCTATTAAGGACGTCTTAGAAAAGCACCTAAGTAGCGGAAATGGTCTACTGGAAACTGCTGTCTATGCTTATAAGGAAGGAAGTCTTAAGACAGGTCTCTGGATTGGACGTCTAGTGGACACTGAGGGCCTTAATTGACTGCATGGATATGAAGTTTTGACCGAACGACTGCAAGCCAGAGTCTTGATTGACTGTCTGCAGGTGCAGAGCCTACGGATGCAGAGCTTCAGTCGAACGTCGACGGATTTAAAGCCTTAATTAAGCATACGACGATGCAGAACCCAGGTCGTATGTACAGCGGAAGACGCCTTAAGTCAAGCCAGAGCCTCAGTCAAACCTTGATCAATTGGACGCCGCCTCTGTAGTCAAGTCGGATCAACTACAGCTTTTGACCGGGCTGACCTGATACCCTATTTAAACGTCAGTCAATTATACGTTATTACAGTTAAGTTAAATCAGTCACCGTTGCTGTTAGACGTCTTCAATTAGCAGTTAAAGATTCTATAATGGCAGATAGATAGACACTAGGCCTAACCAGGAAATTAATATACGTCCAACAGAATGTCAGAAACGCGGCCAATTAATGTCTTAGAGCCTCTGCGAGGGCCTCTTCCCTTAACTGACCCCCTCTATTATTAATTGATTGCTGCCCGTCTTAACGCCCACGGACTGGTTAACTAGAACGATCTTTCCTATAGATATAGATGCGGAGCTTTACACGGAGTCTCGCACGGAGTTGTATATGGAGTCTGCGGATATGGAGCATATAGGTATAGAGCCTTGATTGGACAACAGTACGGCAGCTTAACTGGACGCCTAGATATATGAAACCTTAATTAAACGGCAGATGCGAAGCCTTGACTGATTGCATATCTATACAGAAGTGTTGATTAGTTGTCTACGGATACAAAGCCTTAGTTGTATATGCAGCGGAAGACACCTTAAGTTAAGCCAGGGCCTTATTAAGTCTTAATCAGTTAAACGCCGTCCTTGTATTTAGATTAGAACAATTAGAGCCTTTGACTGGACCGACTTTCTACCTTAATTGAATGACCGAACGGTCAGTTACAGCACATCGTCGCCGACTAATTAGGCAGTCTTTGGCCATTAGTTAAAGTAGGCATATAGGCATGCACGCAGACATGGACGCAGAATATGGACGCAGAATATGTAATGTAGAGCTACCGATGCATAGCTAGATGCATAGCCAGATGCAGAGCCAGATGCAGAGTTTTGATATTGAACGACTAACCGAACAATCAAACCAAGCCAGAGTCTCTGCTACCTTAGTTGACTGCCCTACCGCCGCCACTGCTACTACCACTATTCCGTTTAGCTATTTTGTCCCTGCTATCTTGACTGACTGTTCCGTCTCTACTGTTCTATCTGACTGTGTCGGATCTGTGCCGCTGCGAGATCTGCTAGATAACTGTTCTGACCAACCTGTTCTAGGCCTAACGCTGTTTTGACTGTTTTACTATTGCTCTCCCGACCGCCATACTCTACCGTTTTGATCGCCCCGCCGCCGCCGTTCTGACTAGCCGCCTCTAACCGAATGCCATTGACCGTTCTGTTGCTACTGCTACTACTACTATTCTGACTATTCTGACTGCTGTTCCTGCCGACCGTTCCATTCTGCTGTTCTACTTATTCTGCTACTGCTACTGACCGACTGCTACTAACTAACTGCTACCAACTGACTGCTATTAACCATCTGTTGCTACCGAGATTTCTGCTACTAAAAGTTCTGCTGCCGGATGTCCTACTGCTTACTTACCGTTACTGAGTTTTTCTACTGAGTGTTCTACCGCTGACTGTTCTGTTTTATTTTACTACGCTAAATGTCTACTTTTATTACTATTTCTACCACCGTTACTGTTACTGCTGTTACTGCTGCTGTTATTATTTCTAGTTTACTGTTCTGGTTACTAGTAGGAAGATTGGATCTTAGCTATAGATAACAGAAGGATATTGTGGAATAGTTCTGTAGAGCTATAATGGCTGCAGAATTATGCTTTTGACTAGTACCGCTAGTAGGTGTAGTATACAGGCGATTAGGGCGGCTAGTGCGTGCATTTATGCTTTTGACCAGTGACGCTGGTGGGTATGGTGTATAGGCAACTAGTACGGCTAATGGGTGTATTTATTTAGTATATGTCTGATGGGTATCTTACTAGGAGAAAGAGGTTTCCTGTGTTCTTTTAGGGATGTGCTTTGCTTTATCTGTTCTGCTTTTGCTATACTTTCGTTTGGCTATTCTTCTATAGTATAGAACGTTAGGGGACAACGTTCTTGGTGGGGGAGGTATGTGGTGGTGTAGATTGGACGTCGCCTACTGTCTTGGCATTTTCCTATATTTATAGAGCCTTCGGCTTCCCTCCCTCTTACATATCATTACCAACCTACCAGTTCACGGAATATATTCTTTTCTTTCTTACTGACTGCTTTCTTTCTTATTGATTCTGACTGATTATGACCGACTAACTGACTGACAGACAGACTGACTGACTGACTGACAGCACCGTGACTTTCCTATCTGAGAGACACCGTACCCTTCCACAATAGTATAGTCTTTGTAGAGTTAGGTTTAGGGAATAGAACCTAAAAAGGGCAACGCTTTTCTAAGTAAACTCCTAGGGAGACTACTTAAAAGCCAGATAGCTTAGAGGACCCCTTAGACGTCAGTAGTACATATATAAGTCAAAAGAGACCCATAGGTAACTACTATAAAGAATACTAGAAGTAAGCTAGTAAAGATAAGTTAGGCCAGCTTTTGGAAAACCTAAAGCCCTAGTAGTGTATCTCTCTTAACTGTAACTAGGGCCTAATATAGAGGGAGAGAAGAAACGCATTATAGTATATATTACAATAGATACGCCCCAGGGTAAAGTCTGCCTATATTGCTTATATAATAATAGGTATTAAATTAACCTTATTAACCAAGACGTCGTTTATAGGTTTAACCTACCTATAAGCTACGCGCTATGTTTATATAAACCTATTATATATTTCCTTAATAGCAACTAGATGATAATCTGGGACGCTTATAATCTAATAGTCACCACTAGCGACTCCTAGGGTACCCCTCGCACTATTAGCCCCTAGACCTTTTAGGGTGGCTTATTTAATAGTTATAATATAGTTCTTAGATAGAGTTGGCTTGCGGAAGTAGATCTATTAATTAGCTTTTATTTTAGATAATTTGTCTAGGGTACTTCAGACCCTAGACGCCTCTAGATAGTCACCCTTAATGCGCTCTTAGCAAATATTAAGGCTGGTAAAATAGTCTATTTACTATAGCTAGAAGACTTATTTTTTATGCCAGTTATAAATATAATAGAGGACCTATTATTACTGGCAGTGAGTACCTATGCAGACCCTTTAGATGTAGAGATATTAGTTATAAACATAATAGAGGACCTATTATTACTAGCAGCGAGTACCTATAGAGACCCTCTAGTGCTAGCATAGATCACCTTAACTTAGGGGGGAGGTAATTAAAACCCTAAAACTATTAAGTATACTATAGTAGAGCTATATACACTTTTAGTATAAGCACACCTACGAAATATATATTGGCTACACCCTTCTCTTTACTGGCTTCTAAAAGTATACTACTATATAATAGTCGCCTTAACCTCTGTGGACCCTAGCCTACTAGATATATATAAAGAGGAGATTAATATCTTCTCTAATAAGCTAGCAAGTATACTACCTTAAAATTCTAAGTACGACTATATAATTAACTTAGAAGAAGGCAAGACGCCACTATAAATGCCTATCTATAACCTCTTATAGAAAGAGTTGTAGATCTTATAAAAGCACCTAGAGAGTACTCTTAAGAAGGGCTAGATTAGGCCTAGTAAATCGCCTACTAGAGCGCCTATTCTCTTTATACCAAAAGTAAAATGTATAATGCGGCTATATGTTAACTATAGATGCCTAAATAAGATTATAATTAAGAACTAGTATCTCCTACCACTAGTCGGCGAACTTTTTAATAGGCTTAGCCATATAAAGATATTTATAAAGCTGGATCTTTATAATGCGTATTATAGGATTTATATTAAAAAGGGAGACAAATAGAAGACCGCATTTAAAACACACTATAGTCACTTTAAGTACCTAGTAATGCCCTTTAGTTTTACTAACGCCCCTATAACTTTCTAGAGCTATATTTAAAAAGCTCTAGGGACCCTAGTAGATACTTTTTACGTATTTTACCTAGATAACATTCTTATCTACTTAAATAATAAGGATAAGCATATTAAGCATGTTAAGCAAGTACTATAATAGCTCTGTGCTTAGGGCCTCTACGCCAAACTATTAAAATACATCTTTTATACTAAGAACGTTAAGTTTATAGGCTTTATTATTATACCTAAGAGTATTATAATAAATCCTACCCGTGTAAAAGCTATCAAGGAATGGCATAAGCCTAAGTCCTATAGGGATATTTAGGTCTTCCTTAGCTTCGCTAACTTTTATAGGCAATTTATCTGGAACTACTTAGATACCGCATACCACCTACATATATATCTTGCACAGGTATATTACGACCTAATATTAAACAGGGAGAAGAAGAAGCAGAAGTATAAGAAAGGGCCCACTAAATAGTATTAACCTTGGTCCTAGCCTAATAACGCTTAGTAGGCGTTTCGCAAGCTACGCGCTACATTTATATAGGCTCCTCTACTTCACCACTTTAACCCTAATCTACCCCTAATAGTAATTACTAACGCTTCCAATTATACCTATAGCGGTATACTTCTATAGCCTTTTAGGTAGGGAGATTAACTTCACTAGCACTTAATTGCTTATTATAGTTAGAAGCTTACTAGCCCAGAAGTATGGTATAATACGTATAATAAGGAATTACTTACTATAGTGCAATGCTTTATGATGTAGCGCCACTACCTTAAGCACGCCGCATATATAACATATGTGCTCTATAATTATAACAATCTTAGGTACTTTATAACTATAAAGAGCTTATCTACTTACTAGGCCTAATACGCTAAGGAACTAGCTAAGTTTAATTTTAAGATTAAATATAAGCTAGGTAAAGTAAATCCCGCCAATATACTATCCTAGCGCCTAGATTATGCTAAAGGCTTTAAATATAACAGCAAGAGAATAGTCTTTAATGCTATACTACCTATATTACAGCAAAAGTTGCGGGTTATAGGCCTTATGGGCGGCCCTAGTGCTACTACACTAAACCAGTAAGTAGTATGCATGTAGTATATAAGTAACCCTCGCAAATATAGCGCTGGCAGACTAGGGTGTTCTACCATTCTCTCTAAGACCTCCTTAACCGGCCTAATAGCATTTAACCCTAGGGAAAATCCCTTAGCCTAGGCGATGGTCCCCTATAACAACCTAGCAAGTTACCTGCGTATTGTATATTACTTTACTAGCACTAACTTTATGCAGAGTCTTATGCTATAGCAAGAGGTAGTAATAGCTACCTTAGCTAAAACGGCGTTTACAGAACACCCCCTAAGTTACTAGTTAATTTTATTTATAGAGTATAAGAAAGGGACGCCTTTATACGCTTTATATGTAATCAGTTAACCTAGGGATAAGTTCCTGCTAGTAATAAGGACTATACCCTTAACAATTAAAGACTTCTAAGGTAAAACAATAAGGTCTAGGTACCAAATTGTATACTACTATAATAGGAGATCCTTAAGCGGAATTATAATAATCCTATAGGTGGCTACTATGGATTTAACTATACCTATAAGGTAATTGCGCAGAAGTACGCTTAAAACAGTCTTACTAAAGATCTCTATAAATACCTAGATAACTATAATACCTACTAACGCTATAAATCATGCCGCTATAAACCCTATAGTAAGCTACAGCCTCTCTAGGTCCCTACCCAAGCCTAGTAATATTATTTACTTACCTTTATTATAGATCTCCCTAAGTCTAAAACTCCTAATAGTATAGAGTACAACTCTATACTTGTCCTTATAGACCGTTTTATAAAGCTAGTACGCTACTATCTAGTGTGTAAGACAATTAATGCTATACAACTTACAGAACTCTTATTTAGAGTCTTTATATAAATAGGGCCCCTAGATAATATTGTTTTTAATAGGGGTAGCATATTTATAAGTAAGTACTAGAGTACTATATGCTACTATCTCCGCGTTTAGCATAAGCTTAATACTACATTCCACCTATAGACAGATAGTTAAACAAAACGCCAAAACTAGGAGCTTAAGGCATACCTATATATATTTACAAACTAGGAATAGTCTAATTAGGCCTCTCTACTTAATGAAGCAGCCTTCGCCTATAACTCCAAGGTCTATACTATAATAAAGTATTCCCCTATTAAGCTCGCCTATGGCTAGCTAATAAATATCCTAGACAGAGTCCTAAACGGCGTCTAAGACGCCTAGCAAGGTAGGGAGGGGTCTAAGTTAACAAATATTAAACTTATAGAGACGCATTTATAACGCCTGCACCTCACATATAAGGCAGCAGCGGCGTTAATAATGCACGCCTAATAGCTTTAGGTAAAATACTACAATATTCACCATCTAGCTAAGCATTTCGCCGTTAGTAAATAAGTCCTACTCTCTTCTAAGAATATCCACACAAAACGTCCCTATAAGAAACTTAATAGTAAGTTTATAGGACTATTTCAGATCCTAGAGCGCGTAGGGTAGTAAGTATATAAGCTAGAGCTTCTACCTACTATAGCACAGCTCCACCTAGTCTTTTATATCTCCTTATTAGAGCCTTATAGGTTACGCCCTAGGTTTTAATCCCTAGCAGTAGAAGAGCTTAAGGAAGGTAGCTAGGAAATAAAAGCAATTATTGCCCACTAGGATCGTGCTAGATAACTATAGTACCTTATTAAATAGCTAGAATGGCCAAATAAGTATAATAAATAGAAATACAAGATAGAACTCAAACATTGTTAATAACTGCTAGATAAGTACCGTAAGCAGAATACCCTAGCCTTATAGCTAAAGCGCAGGCGAAAAGTAAGCGTTGCTACTAAGATATAACCTATACTAAAGCGGAGTAGAGGACGTCCTAAGGGATTAAAAAAACAAGCAACACTCGCAATAAGAACTGCGGCATATATATAGGGTGAAGCGCGATTTATTAATATCCTATATAAGCCACATTCTAACATAACCTAGCTATGCTAGCAACTCGCAGGCGACTTATAGGCAAAGCTATAGCGTACGCCAATAAAGCTTAATTTAAAAAGCATCCTTCCTAGACCTAGTCCGTCACTTTATACTAGCTTAGTAGATTATTATATTAGAGAATAGGCCTACTTAACCGGAGTCTAAGACCTACTAGTAACCTACTAGCAGTAACCTATACCAACAACTTATACACTATTCCATATATATGCTATATAAATAACGTATAAGCCTAAAGCATAGGCCAGCAGCAGATTTAATAGGTATATAGCCTTACTGTTCATAAATCTGGCTGTATATAAGTAACCTATAACCTACCCGCAAAGTATATACGGTGCTACACTAGTATAGCGTAAGGCCAAAGTATGGGGTCAGCGGCGGATTTAACGGGTATATTACCTTACCACCTATAAGTCTAGCTGCATATAAATAACCTATAACCTACCCATGAGGTACTAGTGACCTACCTATATAAACAATCTTTTGGAATATTTTTAATAGTCTACTAAATTTAGGCGAGCCCTAAATAGACTAATTAGGATTTTCCATCCTAGGGATAGAAAATCGCTACTAGCTTGGTTAAATATAGGGAGTCTTAGCAAGGCAAATCTAACTAATTAAACAACTTTAACCAGCGGTTAAAGTTCCTTAATATCTTTATGCCGCGCATATATACCACCTGTCTCTCTATATATAAAATTAAGACACTCTTTCCCCTCTAATTTTTTTTCCTTACTAAGGTTTTTTTATGGGGTTTTATTAAGGCTTAAGCATATAAAGGATTGGGGACAATCCTTTTTAAAAGGGGGGGCATTGTTAGGTAAAACCTAAGTAGATAGTTATATAGCTATAAGGTATAGGCGACCCTGGGGCAACCTAGGGGTGACTTGCCCGTAAGGCATGTGCACTGCACATAACTAGGGAAAACCCTTCCTTACCTCGTACACAGACTCCTCCTTTTCCCTTAAGGATTCGTCTGTCCATACAATATACCCTATTGTTCCATTATTGAGCCCCCTATCCATATCCTCACCTTATAATTCTCTTATTATTTCTTTCTCTTCTTTATATAATGTCTTGTTCTCTGCAAAAGCTATATACTCTTAGATTTAGATAGAATTTATATTATTCCTTTAAATCTTTCCTAAAGCCTCTTTGCGCCTTTATAAAGGATAAAGATAAGGAGCTTAATAATGGAATAATAGAGTATATTATATAGATAGATAAATCCTTAAGGGTAAAGGAGGAGTCTAAGGTATAAGGTAAGAAAGGGGTTTCTATAGGCATATATAGCGCACGTGCCTTATAGGCAAGTTATATACAAGTCGCCTATACCTCGCAGCTATATAACTATCTGCTTAGGTTTTACCTAATAATGCCCCCCTATTTAGGGGGATTGTCCCTAATCCTTTATATACTTAAACCTTAATAAAACTCCATAAAAACCATAATAAGGAAAAAATTAGAAGGGAAAGAGCGTCCTAATTTTGCGTATAGAAAGATGGGTATATAGAAATTCCGCTAAGTTTTACCAAATTCCGCCAAATTCTGCTAAATTCTCACTTATATAAGTAGGTCGCTAGTACCTTGTAGGTAGGTTATAGGTTACTTATATACAGCCAGATTTATAAATAGTAAGGTAGTGTACTCATTAACTACTACTAACCCTATACTTTAGCCTTACGGTATACTGGCGTAATTAGGTCCTAGGTTACTTATATATAGCCAAATTTATAGCTGGTAAGGCTATATACCCATTAAATCCGCCGCTAACCTATACTTTAGCCTTATATTATCTACGTAGTATATATATGGAATAGTATATATTAGTATAGGTATAGATATAGTTAGATCGCGATATGCCTACGCATAATATACGTTTAGGGGTATACGATATCCAAGCTTTCTACTTAATATTAGGTCGCGATATGCCTACGAATAATATGAGTTTAGGCTGTATAGTATCCTAATATTCTTTCTAATATTAGGTCGCGATATATCTGCGTATAATATGCATTTAGGGTATATGGTATCTAAGTCTAATATATATAGTCTGCTAAGATAGTATATAGTAACGGACTGGGTCTAGGGAGAGTACTTTTAATTACTTTAGGGTTATAGCATATATAGTATATTAACAAATTAAGCTTCGTTACTATTATATACTATAGCCCCGCCTATAAACTACTGGTAAGTTGCTAAAGAGTTACCAGGTTATGTTAAAGTGTAGCTTATATAGGATATTAATAATTAAGCTTCACCCTATATATATACTATGACTTTTACTATAAGCTTTAGCTTATTTCTTAATCCCTTAGAATATTCTCTACCTTTATTTAGTACAGGCTATATCTTAACAGTAGCGCTTACTTTTTGCTTACACTTTAGCTACAAGGCTAGGTAGTGGCATACTAGCTTTATAAAATGATCTATAAGGTATATAGCGGCGTAATAGAGCGTTAGCAGATATTATAGTTACCTAGGTATTTATAAAAGTCCTTAATAAGGCTAGACCTTATTATTTTGCCTTAGGAGTCCTTAATTATTACTAGTAGGAACTCGTCCCTAGGTTATCTAATTACGCGTAGAGCGTATAAAGGCGTCCCTTATACTTTAGATAGTAACTAGTAATCTAGGGGTAGCTCTTAAAAGCCGTTTTGGCTAAAGCAGCTACTACTACTCTTACTATAGTATAAGACTCCATATAAAGTTAGTACTAGTAAATAACTTATAGGGTTGTCGCAGGGGACTATTGCCTAGGCTAAGGGGTCTTCCCTAGGTCTAGTAATATTGGGCTGGTTAAAGTCTTAATAAGAATAGTAGGACACTCTGGTCCGCTAGCGCTGGGTTATTAGTATAGTAGTACTAGGGCTGCCCACAAGGCCTATAACCCGCAACTTTTAGTATAGTATAGGCATAAATATAATTACGTCGGGTCGCGATATGCCTGCGTAATGTGTACGTTTAGGGGTATGCGGTATCTAAGCCTTTTGCTTATCTAACGTTGGGTTACAATACGCCTGCGTATAATATGCATTTAGGGTATACGTTATCCTAGTCTTAGGTAGCTTACCGCTAGTAATCTTTATTACGGCTATTGTCTACATTCCTTATATAAGTTATATATATAGCGCTGGCGTCTGGGGGGTCCTTAAAGCCATCTAGCTATTAAGTTATCTCCCTAGGAGTTTATTTAGGAAAGCCTTGCCTTTTTTAGGTTCTATCTTTTAAACCTAACCCTATAGAGCTTATACTACGACCGCGCTTTAAGCGCGAGGATCTACTACTACTAACTACGCAATCTTCCGTAAGCTTTATAGTGTTTAGAAATTACTCTATACGGCGGACTTTAGTAAAGAGGTCCTTAGTAGTTCTTACCTATACAGTAAAGTTCTACCAGAAGAGCTCTATTTATAGGTAAGTAAGAAGACGTAAAAACTAAAAGTCTACCTGTTAATTGGGATTAATAAAAGGGGTATATAAGAAGAGTTCCTCTAAGCTATATATATGGGCTAAGAAGGTATTAAACTTTTAGTTCTCCTTTATTATAGTTATATAGTATATAGTAGTATTATTAAAGCGTCTTACTATAGGGTTCTTAATCTGGTCTTAGACTATAGTCTTAAATTTATCCTATAGTAGAGGACCTTTATCTTTAGCGCTTAACCGGCAATATAACGTATTTCACGGGTGAGCTGGTCAAACGGGTGAGCTGATCACTTCAAAAACACACCAAAAATGGAAAAATCACACTTTAATATCTTAACAACCACTTAATAATAAATTTTAATAATTTAAATTTAGACTTTTATATATGCTCTACAGCCTCTATTAAAGTTGCATAGTAAATGGTTCAGTAG
>Ga0307507_10001779_pt1 | contig 47364 bp, 10 predicted proteins | sample 7_EM_MG_FD_207223 | JGI IMG/M metagenome (GOLD analysis project Ga0307507, IMG submission 207223) | Populus trichocarpa ectomycorrhiza microbial communities from riparian zone in the Pacific Northwest, United States - 7_EM | ecosystem: Host-associated > Plants > Roots > Unclassified | place...
TGCATATGCTTAGTATATGCACTGCATATTTAGTGCATGCGGTCGCTTAGGTAAATTGTGGCTACCGATGCGCGTTCTGTATGGGTAAAAGTTAAGTACCGCCGACCTTTTTCCGGCGTTCCATCGGGGACCACGCTCAGCTTTCGCCGACCCCTGTCGGCGACCACGTTCAACTTTTTCCGGACCACGCTCAGCTGTACCCCGAACCCGCTGGCGTCCATCTCATAGATGGTCCGTGCGGAACACCAGAATGAAAAGTACGCGTGTGGTCACGAAGCCTTGATCCTATTGATCTGATTGGCTAAATCCTTATCGATAACAGATGGACGCAACTCGGCGGGTTAAGGGATACGCGTGGCGTCCTCGTGTATGTATATGGCGTAAGCGGCTCAAGATATAATTTCGCTTCTATTTCTACTAACTAAAAGTAGATAAAGCTTAATACACCTAAGCCTACTATCTTTACTCTTCTGTATTAGGCAACTTGCGTAGCTGGAAACTAGACTATATACACCCGCCAAGAAGGCGCCCCCGGCGCCAGCTTCAAGGACCCCCTACCTTTATAAAATACAGCTAATGCAGCCTAAATTAGTAGCGTGACGAGCTCGTATTTACCTATCCTTTAGATTAGTTATAATCGGCTTATTTAAGCTGAATACTAGGATTGGGTAAGGCGTTTTCTATTAGGTAAAGCGCATACTTTTTAAGTAAGGCGTTGTCACGGAGTAGGCACGAGCCGGGATACAATGCACTAAACGAGGTAGTAATTGAGAAGGCTACGTACACGTAACTATGCGTGGTTGATACAAAGACATTGGATGAAGAAGAAGAGTCTTCGTGTGCCAGGTACGGGTATAAATAGGGGTTGTAGGGGAACGTGCGCAGGTGTCTCGGGACGAACGTGAGCACGGGTCAAGAACGTCAAAGACGCGCGAGACGTGAGAACGAGTGAGTCCCGTGACAGGCGTTTGGTAGGGAGCTCGGAAGTAAGCCCCACAGAAGCTTAACCCTTGTTGCCGATATATACAATTATAGTATTAAAAAAGGCCGTTGGCTTCTGTTTAACTTCCAACTCCCTATTATATATGCTTTTAAGATAGCGAGCGTGCTGTATTTAGGCCTCTTAGGAGGTATTTAAGCCTCTTAGGAGGTAGAAAGGGGTAGTAGGAACGGGAGTTAAGTTTATTAGAGGTAGTATATATAAGGAGGAGGATTTATATATAGCTCTATAGAAGACTGTTAGCTTTATAACCTTATTTCTAAACTAAATTTAAGCTTACTAAAATATATTGTTAGCCGTTCTTACTAACGCCTTTCTTATTTAGTGTATTAGCTTTTACCTGGTCTTGTTCTGCTATATCTTATCTACTACCTTTTAACTAGCTATAGCTGCCGCCAATTAGCTTCTATAGTGGGTAGGTAGTTAGGCTACTATTTACGCTAGTTAATATAAGTGCTTCTTATCTGTATTGTATATCTTATTTGCTACCTTACTAGGCTCTAGTAAATCAATATATAACTCCTCTAGACTCTACGCAGCTAGACCCTTATTAGGTAAATATATTTCAGCCTTAATAGCTTTAATTTATAATCCTAGAGACCCTAGCAACTACTTAGCAAGCTGCCAATAAAGCTATAATAGATGCTATATAGCAGGAAGTTAAACGTTTAAATAGAGCTAAGGCCTCTATAAGAGCTATTAAAGCTTTAGGCAATCGCGTAGAGCTTAGATTTAACGCTAATAAGGATACCGCTAAGTTAGAGAGTATTATAAGTAGTAAGGGACGTTCTATTAGAGCCACTACTAAGGTTTTTAATAAGCCTCTCCTACATCCTTAAATATATCTCTTATTAGAGGCAAAGACCTATTACTTTATACTTTGTAATTGCTATTATAGCTAATATAAGCTGGGCTAAATTACCGACTTTTAGAGTAAGACAATTAAGCCGCAATTAAATAATTGGCTTAGTAAGCGGAGCTAGTTAACTTATACTAATATTAGGCGGTTTATTAGCCAAGTGTTTAACTGGTTAATTAATATAATTAAGTGACAGGAAAAAGAGACTGGTATTATTTAGTAAGACTCTAATTATATCTAGTAAGCGACAAAGTTTCTCTTCTATGCGGTAGATAAGAATCTATTTATAAGGAAGAAGTTAGAAGCTACTAAGCTGGTATTTTTAAACCCCTAGCAAGCTGCTGCTATATATAAGCAGCTGTCAGTAACTTTAGGCTAAAAGCGTTATTATAGCGAAATTGCATCTAGAGCTAATATAACTTCCTCTGCGGAGCTAGCTCTATTAACTAATGTAGTAGACAAAGGCAAGCCTTTACCTAAATTAACTAGACAAAGCGCTCAGCAATTAATAATAAAGGAGTAAGTAATAAAGATCTTTATTTAAGGCGTTCGTAAGAGCCTTAAATAGCATAGTAATGTTATAGCTAACGCGATCAAGGAAGCTTTTAGTAGGCGTTTTCCGCTTAAGCTATTAAATTGGGTATCTGCTGCTCCGTCTGCGCCTTCTACTATAGAGGTTAAGGCCTTAGCTAAAAAGGTTTGCTAAGTTAAGGATAACTTTGTAAAGCAGAACAGCCCTACCGCTATTAAGTCTATGCTATAGATGCAAGCAGCTATACTGACGCTAAGTAATAAGATAGAGCTCTTCCTTAACGGCGCTATAGTTGATAGGCAATCTATAGTAGTAAACACGTTAGTAAAGTATAGAGAGTTAGTTTCTAAAGCCTAAATCTATGCTTATATTGCTAATAATATTATTAAAGAGGAGTAGGCAATTCGGGTAATAAATAGGTTAAGTCTATATTTAACAGAAAAAGCAATTTAGCAGCTTATAGAGAAGTTAAAAAAGGTAGCTATGCAATATAATATATAGATAAAAGCGTTTTATATATTTTGCAAGGACTCTAGCTTTAATATAGGTAAGATTTCGCCTAATTACAGAAAGTTATTAGTAGAGGAAGTCTTTTGTTATTAAGGGGGTTAACATTTTATTATTTCTAGTAGAATTTTATCATTCTAAGTTAATAGACCTATTTAATGGCTTATATAGTATTAATTCCGAGTTTTAGGTAGAAAAAAGATGTTATAGTTATATTTTTATAAATTTTTAAAGTTTAGGTGTATTTCTATAAAGGTGGCCAAAATAAACTAAAAGATCCTTACCGTAATATGCATAATCTACTATTATAAGTCTTAGCGCAATTTAAGGTTAGATCTCTAAGTCCTTAAAGCCCTAACATTAACTTTATACCTTAATATTGTCTTCCTAAACATCTAAATACTCCCAAATTAATAAGGGGCCTATGCCATATATATGAGATATTTAATTTATGTTATAATAGGTATAGTAATTTATTAAAAGCACTGTAATATAGTAGTATATACCTACTAGTAAGAGACCTACTTTTATCTTTCCTTTATAGTTATGCAGCTTTTAGTATTTTATAACTAACCTAAAGCCATATTTAACAGCAATCCTTAGTGTGCTTATCTCTCTATTTACCTAGGCAATTTTAGGATTTCTTAGCTGGCCATCTTTAAATTTCGATATACTAATAATACCAAAGCCTTCCGTATAGGCTGAATCCGTATATAGGTAGAAGATCTAGCGGAAGTTAAGTAATTTAAAAGTCTTTTATAGCCGCTCTATAAGCCCTAACTTAAATATTATTAAGGCGTTACCTATTAAACTAATATATCCACCAGATAGTGATAAAATTAAGCTATTAGGTATAATAACGCCTTAGAACTTAATTATATAGTATTTCTTATAACCTAAATAGAACGCACGCTAATCTCTTTTTAGCCAATAAACTTAATAAGAGGTGCCGTTAATAAAACTAAAGACAGCTTTTATACCAGTATAGTTGGCAATAGCTACCATATACTGCTAAATTTAAGCCAAAGTAAACCAGTCCTCCCTCTAAAAGAGTTGCTCCTCCTACTCCTTATCTAGATATATTAAAACATTATTAAATATAGATAAGATCCAGCTAGTATAATAGCCAAATTTGTGAACTAGTTCGCTAAGTTGGTAGCATAATTTAAGTTGCTATACTCCATACAATTACCGTTGCTTAGGTATTTGAACTTTAAGAGAAAGGAAATGGTTTTATATTTAATAGGCGCCTTATATAACGGAGTTACTATATATTAAAGCCATAGCTGCTTATTATCCTTGCCATCTTCTTCCTCGCTGCTTGATAAGTCATTAAGCTCCATTAATATAGGTAGGATTAAGGTAGCAATCGCAGTAGCAGTAGTAGAAGTTATAGCAAGGATGGCTCTAGCAGCTGCATTAAATTTGGCGTCGTTGTTGTCATTAAAATCCATAGTAATAAGACAGGTAGGCAGGAGCGATATAAGGTTATTTGGCAGGGCTCTGCAGGATTGCTCACTACTAAGCCGCATATAGAACGCCTCCTTACCGACGGTTATAAAACGTCAAATTTAACAAGGCTTTGCATACTGCGCCAAGCCTTCTATATAAGGCCTAGTTGATTACAAAAGTGTAACGGAACCTTATAGCAGGAACTACAGTAGGTCCTATTATTAGGCTAGGTATATAGGTAAGAACAAATTAACAACGTAATAATAACTGGTAGAGTAGTTGCCTAACAGATTAACTCTAATTATATTCTAAGATTTACTACAAAGAGAGAACTATCTAGGTAGGGACTATGGTCCTTTAAATATATAACTATACTCCTAAGAAATCCCTTTGCTCTATAAGGTATGTGCGCTCTATACACTCTATATAGACCGTATAGATTATATAGATTATATAGATTATATCACATAACCTTAACTACTATTCCTTGTTATATAGTTCCACTAGATCTATCCTAGACCGTACCTATATTAACTAACTAGCTTCCGCCAACTCTTCTCTAAGTAGTTATAACATTATACTTAAGCTGTCTATAACACTATCTCCCTCCTCTTTATCTTTGTCCTTAAAGATTTCTAATATCTCTAAGTTGTCTACTAGAGGTATAATATCCGTTTAATTAATTTAGTTAATATCCTTACTTATTATACCTAAAGCCTCTTCTTTTTCTTTAACCCTTTATTATACGCATACGGTTTCCTCTATACTATTACTAGGTAAGATAATACCGTCTCTATATTCTTATTATGCAAAAGAGGGGTTAGTCTATGTTATATTAGTAAGTCCTTTTACCTAATAACTGTCCTCTTATTTAGAGTGTACTAAAGCAAACATTTAATTGTCCTATAATGTTTACTCTGTTTTTAACGCTAAGTATATATATTCTATAACTCTTAACAGTCTTTAAGTTCCCTAAGTAACTTATTATAGGGTCTTATATTTAATCTACCACTACAAAACTTAATAATAAGCTCTTGGCCTCCCTTGCTAAGCTTTAGCATACTTATGCTGCTTATAAGGCATACTTGTCTGCCTTAACGCGTCTTCTTCATCTTAAAAAGGTGCGTAAAAAGGTCCGTTCTAAGGAGTAGAAACTTGTTTAATAAGGTTTATAGGAACTTAGTAATAAAAGATTAGTCTCTCTTCCAACTAAAAGGGAAACAACTCTAAGTAGCTTAGTAGGTGCTCCTCTTAGGTCCCCCTTAGGCGACTTATTCTTTAGCGATCCTTTTTTATTAATACTACCTAACCCCTTTTCTTTTAATACTCCTATACCTTTCCTATAGCATTCTCTAGGTTGCTTAGTGGTTTTTAGATAGTCTCACTATAGCCTATCTATTTTACTTTATACTATATTTCATTATCTACGTCCTTATAACTAATAATCTTTAAAACTTACTATTTGTCTTCTTCTTATCCTCTATATATGTCTGCCTTATAAACTAGTGGCTTAATATCTCCATATACTGGTTCTAGCATTGCAATATGTTATATAGGGTAGATCTTTATTTTAGCTAGTAGGTTCAACTTATACATAACTAATAAAATTCTTTATATAATTTTAAAAGGTCCTAGTCTAATATAGTCCAATTTCTTACTTAGTTGTCAACTCTTAAAATTTTTGTGTAGTAGCTACACTTTATCTCCCTTCTTTAGATCTGGTCCCTTAGATCTCTTAGCATTATAGTACTTTTTTATCCTTTGCTATACTAGCTTAGCTGTTTCCGTAAGGTCTATATAAAGATTCATTAATATCTCCATTCTTTATTTAGCTGTGCTACTTATTTTCTTTACTTAACATAGTGATAATAATGTTCTTAGTTTATACCTATAATTTGCCTTAAATAGTAATGTCCCTATTCCTTCTTATAGTATTATATTATACGTAAACTATATAACTAGTAATAACAATACCTAATTGTTCTATACGTGACTAATATAATGCCTTAGATACTGTTCTAGTGTCTAGTTTAGTCTTTCCATTTATCCATCCGTCTACAGATAATATACTATAGAGGATGCTATATAAACCCCTTATTCTACTAGAAATACTTCCTAAAATACTACTATAAATCTTAGATCTTTATCTAATATAATCTTATCTAGTGCTTTATGTCTTATAAATACTTCCTTTATATAGATTCTAGCAATATCCTCTACTAATATCTCTTTAGTGCATGCTATAAAGTATCCCTACTTTATTAGCTTATCTACTATTACTAAAATTGCGTTATAATCTCGTCCTGTAATAGGATCTCTTGACTTTAGTAACTTAACAATAAAGTCCTATAATATAACTTCCCATGGTCTTCCTGGTATTTTAATAGGTTATAGCCCTCTATACGGCTTATACCTTATTAATTTATTTCTTTAGCAATCTAAACATTCCTTTATAACTTATCTTACTATCCCCTAGATTTCTTAAATAATATACTCCTCTTAAAGCTTTAACACTAGTCCTATAGACCTATTATGTCTTTATATTATTCCCTTATGGAATTCCTTAACAAATTCTTTTATAATAGACTTAGGCACATACATTGCTTTTCTATTTTTATATTGCTCTAAGTCTAAATCCTCTACTTATACTTTTTAGATCTTCTATATCTAATTACTTTTTAGTAATTTATAGATCTAACTTTCCTTAGTTGCTATAATCTTTAGATAATTATACCTAATTAATCCGTCTTAATCCTTTTGTAACAAAGCTTCTAATAGCTTTTTGTTACTTTATAGTTTAGCCTTTTTACTTAAAGCGTCTACTCATGTGTTATCTATACCCTTAGTATACTAAATTTCAAAATAGTATTCTATAAGCATTTCCGCCCATCTAACCTGTCTTTGGTTGAGTTCCTTTATTATTAGGAATCCTATAAGGTTCTTATAGTCTGTCTTAACTATAAATAGGTTCTCTATGCCCTATAAAAATGCTCTTTATTCTTTAAGTGTTATAACTATACCTAACAACTCCTTATTATAGATGTTATAGTTTAACTCTAGTAGTGTTATTTTCCAACTATAGTATGCTACTGGATGCCATGCGTTCTAATACTTCTATAGTAAGCATGCTCTTAATATAAAGTCTAATATGTTTATCTTAACAACTGTTTCTAACTTTGGTTAATAGATCTTAAGGACTAGCTCTTAGGTAAACAACTCCTTAAGTTCCTAAAACAGCTTTTTTTACTTACTACCCTAAACCTACGGTTCCTCTTTCTTTATTAGTCTTATAAATAGCTTAATACTTTTTAACTACTATGCTATAAACCTCCTATAGTAGTTATAAAACCCTAGAAACGACCTTAACTATATAACGTTCTCTAGTTCTTACCAACTTACTATAGCTTTAACTTTCTTTAGGTCTATACTAATCTTTCCTAGTTTAATAATAAATCCTATAAAATTAGTTTTTTTTATAAAGAACTTGTATTTCTTAATTGCTACTAGCATCTGTTTTTCCTATAGTCTCTTTAAGACCTACTTAACGTATTCTCTATGTTCTTTCTCACTCTCTAAGTAAACGATAATATTGTTAAGGTATGCTATAACAAATTCATCTAGGTATTCTCCTAATACACTATTAATTCGCTTTTAGAACATTACTAGTACGTTTATAAGCCTAAATTGTATAACTAATGGTTTATATAGTCCTTCCTTCGACCTAAAGGCTGCCTTCCATTTATAGCCTTCTTTGATTATTATGGACAGCTTAAGTACAATATTACGACTACTTAGAGAAGAGTTGGCGGAAGCTAGTTGGTTAATACAGATATAGTCTAGGATAGATCCGGTGGAACTATATAACAAGGAATGGTAGCCAAGGTTACGTAATATAATCTATATAATCTATATAATCTATACGGTTTGTATAGAGCGTATAAAGCGCACGTACCTTATAGAGCGAAGGGATTTCTTAGGAGATAGTTGTGTATTTAAAGGACTATAGTCCCTACCTAGATAGTTCTCTCTTTATAGTAAATCTTAGAATATAATTAGAGTTAATCTATTAGGCGACCACTCCACCAGTTATTATTATATTATTAATTTATTCTTACCTATATACCTAGCCTAATAATAGGACCTACTATAGTTTCTACTACAAGGTTCTGTTATATATTCACTACTAAGGTTACAGTATTAAACAAGATTAAATAATATGCCACCTAAAGCACTAGTTACAACAATGTTAATAGTAGCTACAACCTTAGGACCAGGAGATACTAATATAGCAGATACAAATTCTTAAGTAGTTACATAAGGTTAGTTATAAAAAATAGTTAATTACTTATAAGATAATAATAGGATACTTAAAGAACGCATTAATGGAATTAAAGTAGCAAAAATTAAACTACCTTCAATTAAATAGTTCTTAGGAGAGAAGTTAAAGCTTAAGGGGTTTCTTACACAGATGCACTTTAAGGTAATATAAAAAGAAGTAAAGTTAGTAATATTATTAGATTAAGTAGCCTATGCAGGATTGTTCCTAATAAGAAGGGCACTTAAGTAGTTTAAACTATATCTTATAGAGATATAGGCCAATAGCATAACAACTACTAACCAGGATATATGGTATATATTTACTAGTTAGAATGGGTTTGCAGAACAACTAACATAGATATTTAGAGATCTGGAGGCTATAACTATAGCAGAATAAAAGCTTCAGAACTTAGTATAACATACTTTAATAATTAAGTATACAACGCAGTTTTAAACACTAGCTATATAGGTTAAGTGGAATAATAGGGCGCTTATAGTATAGTATAAGTAAGGACTTAAGGCTAAAGTCTAGGACACAATTATCCTAATAGAAGATGCGGATACTTTAAGAGAGTTAATAAACTAGTTAATAAAGATTAATAATAAGATCTATTAAAGGGAACAAGCTAAGAAAGGGTAAGACAGAGTTCCACAGTTATATAAAACGCAGAATACGCAATAATAGACATAGAGTTAAAAACCATGGAATAGCGTAGAGCTAATAGACCTAAGTGGTACTAAAGAAACCTAAAGATAGGAAAAGAAACTATAGAAACCTAAAGGTTAAGGATTAAGTAATTAAAGGACCTAGGAGTAGAGGCTAAACCAAAAATCTTAGTAGTAGAAGACGTTTAGGCGGACTCTATAGCAAGAAAAATAGTTTAAAAATAGGGCTTATATAAATTGCGGAAAACAAGGTCATTTCGCCAAAGACTATAGAGGTGGTTAGAGTAATTATACAGTAAAGGGAACTAGGCCAGCAGACGGCATATATATATAAAAGGACAATGGTGCACTATAAGGAATAAAAGAATATTTAATTAACAGTTTCGCGTTTTGTTATAACAACGTATACCAAATTTATAAGGACGCTAAGTATGGCGCAAGCTATTAGCTATAGAAGCTATTATTATCTAAGTTTAAAGAAACTAACAAACTAGTTTATAAATCGGATATTAAAGATAATAAATTTAATATAGGCGAAGTATTTACTAATAAAGAGGTAATAAAGGCAGCTTACTAGAAGTATATAGACCTTAGAGAAGTTAAAATAGAAGCAGAAACTAAATGTTACAAACGCTTTAAGTACAATGTTACAACTACTTGGGGAAGAGTCGCAGGAAGCTAGTTGGTTAATATAGGCACGGTCTAGGATAGATCTGGTGGAACTATATAACAAGGAATAGTAGCCGAGGTTATATAATATAATCTATATAATCTATATAATCTATGTAATCTGTATAGAGCAGACAGAGCACACATACCTTATAGAGCGAAGGGATTTCTTAGGCATATAGTTATGTATTTAAAGGACCACAGTCCCTACCTAGATAGTTCTCTCTTCGTAGTAAATCTTAGAATATAATTAGAGTTAATCTATTAGGCAACTACTCCACTAGTTATTATTACATTATTAATTTATTATACCTACGTACCCAGCCTAATAATAGAACCCACCGTAGTTTCTGCTATAAGGTTCCGTTACACATTCACTACTAAGGTTACGGTATTGGAATAAACTCAAACAATATACTACCAAGAGCAGTACCAGTCACAACGGCGTTAACAGAAGCCACAACCTTAGGGCTAGGTGATACCAGTATAGATAATAGGGATTCTTAAGTGGTTATATAAGGTCAGTTATAGGAAATAGTTAATCACTTATAAGACAATAATAGGATACTTAAAGAACGCATTAATAGAATTAGAGCAGCAAAGATTAAGTTACCATTAATTAAATAATTCTTAGGAGAGAAGTTAAAGCTTAAAGGGTTTCTTATATAAATGCACTTTAAGGTAGTACAGGAAGGAGTAAAGTTAGCAATATTGTTAGACCAAGTAGCCTATGCAGAATTGTTGCTGATGGGGAGGGCACTTAAATAGTTTAAGCCGTATCTTACAGAAATATAGGCCAATAGTATAATAACTACTAACCAAGATATACGGTATATATTTGCCAGTTGGAATGGGTTCGTAGAGCGACTAACGCAAATATTTAAAGACCTAGAAGCCACAACCACAGTAGAATAAAAGCTTTAGAACTTAGTATAACGCACTTTAGTAATTAAGTATATAACACAGTTTTAAACACTAGCTATATAGGTTGAGTGGAATAATAGGGCGCTTATAGTATAGTACAAACAGAGACTTAAGGCTAAAGTTTAGGACGTAATTATCCTAATAAAAGATGTAGATACTCTAAAAGAGTTAATAGATTAATTAATAAAGATTAATAATAGAATCTATTAAAGGGAACAAGCTAAGAGAGGGTAAGACAGAGTTCTATAGTTATATAAGGCGTAGAGTACGCAACAACAGATATAGAGTTAAAAACTATAGAATGGCGCAGAGCTAATAGACCTAAGCGGTACTAAAGAAATTTAAAGATAGGAAAAGAAACTATGGAAACCTAGAGGTTAAGGATTAAGTGATTAAAGGACCTAGGAGTAGAGGCCAAACCAGAGATCCTAGCAGTAAAAGACGTTTAGGCGGACTCCACAGCAAGAAAGATAGTTTAAAGATAAAGCTTATATAAATTGCGGAAAATAGGGTCATTTTGCTAGAAACTATAGAGGTAGTTAGAGTAACTACGCGGTAAAGGGAACCAGACTAGCAGATGGCACGTATATATAAAGGGATAATAGTGCACTATAAGGAATAAAAGAATATTCAATTAACAGTTTTGCGTATTGTTACAATAACGCATGCCAAATTTATAAGGACGCTAAGTACGGCGCAAGCTATTAGTTATAGGAGCTATTGTTACCTAAGTTTAAAGAAACCAGTAAACCAGCTTGCAGATTAGATATTAAAGACAATAAATTTAATAAAGGCGAAGCATTTACCAATAATAAGGTAATAAAGGTAGCTTACTAGGAGCGTGTAAACCTTAGAGAAGTTAAAATAGAAGTAGAGACTAAGACCATTATAGAACAGGGTTTAGTAATAGGTATAGTAATACTATTAGATACGATTTCCATCGCTTTATAAGATAATAGGAGTAATATTTAAAAGAAACTAAGTAAGTAGATAACTGCTAGTACTAGCTTATTACTTAATAAAGGCAAAAGGCCATAGGCTTAAGATTCTTAAGAAGAGATAAAAAAAAGCTTAAGATTTTTAAAGTAAGATAAGATATACCTAAGGACCCATAATGGACAAAAACTAATGGGAAAGGGCAGTAACTTAGTTTAGTAATAAACGAATAAGTATAAAACGCAAGTTTAAGAACTATAAGTTCAGAGAATAAATAAGAACGTTAGCAATCCTAGGTAAACATAGTGTTTAGCCTAAAGATTAAACAGTTAATACCAGAATTAAAAAGCAAGACAACTATAAAGATCCAGCTGCAAGACGCAGAAAATAAGAAACTATGGATAAGTTTAGGACAAGAATTATTGCATAGTAAGAGCAAAAGCTAGACAAGAGGTTAGCTATGCTAGGTTATATAAAGAATAGAGCACCTATATAAAGAGTTACTAATAGGCCAAGTGTAGGGATACCTAGGGTAAAATGGTTAGATAAACTGGAATAAGAAAAGAATCTAGATATTCTAACTAGGTTTAAAGAAAGACATACCAAAGGATATTATAATATAGTAATAACAAGGTACTTTCTAATAGATAGACTATATACACTAAACCAGTTATACGGAAAGTGGTATAGGCAACGACACAACAATAAATGGGAAGATTTTTATATATAGCTAAATAAAAAAGTTGTCTAAGACTAACCTATTATAGAGAAACGCATAAGTCACATTAAAGGAGTATTAATTATAACGTTAAGGAACCTAGAAGAGGGATCTAGGGACTGGAAAAGTAAGTAATAAATCTTAATACCCGCAGTAGAGATACCAGTGGTTAGATTAACTAGGTATAGGTTTAAACTTAAGGACAAAAATAAACCAAGAGTTAACCTAAAATATATAGCGTATTATATACTATTATAGATAGCTTATGTGGATAATATATGTAACCTATATAGAGCACCTAAAGATAAGAACCGGAAGTACCTAGTAAAGATATATTGGGCACTAAAGGAAAAGCGGTTTAGGAATACTAAGTATATATATAGTTGGCACCCAGTAGAAGTATAAGGTTAAGGAGACTTAATACTTTAACCAGGAAGATTCCTTACGGAAGAATACCTAGATAGATAATAGTGGTAGGAGTGCCTAGAGAACACTTGTCTATAGTATATAGAGGAAAAGAAACAAACTAAGTATTAGCTAAAGTTAGACTAAGTATAGGCAGGATCTAGCAGTTAATAGTTAGGAAAAGGGGAGGCGTATAGAACTAGAGGGAACTAGTATTAGAGCCTTAAACCCTTAAAGGAATTTAAGGATAATACCTAAATTTAAGAGCTAAGTGGCAAGATTAGTAGTTTAAAGCGTTGGTAGATAGTAAAGCAACTAGAAACCACATATTACTAAAGGCAGTAGAAAGAATAGGGTTACTATATAGATAAAAGGAACACCTATATCCACTTATAACAATTTTAGGAGATTAGATAGCCTATAGAGGAGGCATTATTAATCTTAAAATAGGACCTATTTAGATAACTATTAAAGGGAGACCAGTTAGAATATCTTTTAATATCCTACCATTAGGATAGGACAAGGCGATACTAGGAATGCTTTAGTTATAGGAGTACAATCTAAAGATTAATTAGGTTATAGGTTAGGTTAATATTAAGGATATATAACAATATAAAGTACAACAGCAAACCAAGTTGGTATAGTACTAAGTTGGAGTGACATATAAAGAGACTAAGTGAGGCTTAAGTTATATACCAAAGAGATACCACAAGTATAGTAAAAAGTTATAGTTATTAGAAAGTGAAAAGCTGTTAGAGTATATAGCCTAGGACTATAAGATAGAATTAGAAAAGAAAATAAGTCTAAGGTTCTTTCCAATCTATAAGCTTACTAAAACGAAGTTAGTAGCGCTTAAGGAGTTTATCCAGGAGAACTTACGCAAGGGATATATTAGACCATTATAGTTATCAGCAGGATATCTAGTACTGTTTATCCTAAAGAAAAAAAACGGAAAACTTAGGATGTATATAGACTATAGACAGTTGAACAGCATTACTAGAAAGGATAGGTATCCTTTACCCTTAATTAGCGAAATCTAAGACAGGATAGGCAACGCAAAGATCTTTACGAAAATAGATCTAAGATGGGCGTACCACTAGATTAGAATCAAGGAAGGCGACAAATAGAAGGCAGCCTTTAGGTTAAAGGAAGGACTATATAAGCCATTAGTTATACAGTTTAGGCTTATAAACGCACTAGCAACATTCTAGAAGCGAATTAATAGTATATTAGGAGAACACTTAGATAAATTTATTATGGTATACCTTAATAACATTATCATCTACTTAGAGGGTAAGGAAGAATATAGAGAATATATTAAGTGGGTCTTAAAAAGACTACAAGAAAAACAGATGCTAGTAGCAATTAAGAAATACAAATTCTTTACTAGGAAAACCGATTTTATTAAATTCATTATTAAACTAGGCTAACTTAGTATAGATCTAAAGAAAATCAAGGCTATAGTAAATTAGCAAGAACCAGAGAACATTATATAGTTAAGATTATTCCTAGGGTTTTATAATTACTGTAGAAGGTTTATAGCGCAATAGTTATAGGACATTAAGCTGTTTATGTGGTTAATAAAGAAAGAGGAACTGTGGGCATAGGAAAAGAAACAATAAGAACTATTTAAGAGAATTAAAAAGTTGTTTACCTAGGAGCTAGTTCTTAAGATCTATTAACTAGGTCTAGAGATGGTTATAGAAATAGATATATTAGACTTTATACTAGGGGCGTATTTCCTATAGAAATATTAAGATGGATGGCACCTAGTGGCATACTATAGTTAAAAGATAACACTACTAGAGTTAAACTATAACATCTATAACAAAGAGTTGTTAGGTATAGTTACGGTACTTAAAGAATAGAGAGCATTCTTATAAGGTATAGAGAAACCATTTATGGTTAAGACGGACTATAAGAACCTTATAGAATTCCTAATAATAAAGGAACTCAACCAAAGACAGGTTAGATAGGCGGAAATGCTTATAGAATACCATTTTGAAATTCAGTATACTAAGGGTATAGATAATGCACAAGCAGACGCTCTAAGTAGAAAGGCTAAACTATAAAGTAATAAAAAGCTATCGGGAGCTTTATTATAAAAGGATTAAAACAGATTAATTAAGTATAATTATCTAAAGATTATAGCAACTAAAGAAAGTTAGATCTATAAATTACTAAAGAGTAATTAGACTTAAAAGATCTAAAAAGCATAGGTAGAGGATCTAGACTTAAAGCAATATAAAAATAGAGAAGTAACATATATACCTAAGTCTATTATAGAAGAATTTATTAAGGAATTTTATAAGGGAATAATATAAGGACACAACGGAGCCATAGGCTTAGTATTAAGACTTTAAGAGAAGTACATTATTTAAGGAATTTGGGGACTAGCAAGACAAGTTATAAGGGAATATCTAAATTGCCAAAGGAATAAACTAACAAGGCATAAGCTATACAGAGGGCTACAACTTATTAAGACACTAGAAAGACCATGGAAGGTTATATTATAGGACTTTATTATTAAGTTACTAAAGTTAAGAGATCCTATTATAGGATAAGATTATAACACGATTTTAGTAATAGTAGATAAGCTAATAAAGTAGAGATACTTTATAGCGTGCACTAAAGAGATATTAGTAGAAGATATTGCTAGAATCTATATAAAGGAAGTATTTGCAAGATATAGAGCACTAAATAAGATTATATTAGACAGAGATCCAAGATTCATAGCAGCATTTTAGGAAGTATTTCTAGCAGAATAAGGAGTTCGCGCAGTAACGTCTATAGCATATTATCCGCAGATGGACGGACAAACAGAAAGACTAAACTAGACACTAAAGCAGTATCTAAGGCATTATATTAATTACGTATAGAATAATTAGGTATCGCTATTACCAGTTACACAGTTTATATATAATGCAACACCATAAAAAGGAATAGGGACATTACTATTTAAGGCAAATTATAGATATAAGCCAAGAACATTATTATCACCACATTAAGTAAAAAGGACGAGTAGCACAGCTAAATAAAGAATAGAGACGTTAATAAATCTTTATATAGACCTTAAAGAAATAGCTAAACTAGTACAAGAACAAATAAAAAGGCACTACAATACTAGGAGATCTAAGGGACTAGATCTTAAGGAGGGAGATAAAGTGTGGCTACTATATAAAAATTTCAAGAGTTAACAACTAAGTAAGAAATTGGACTATGTCAGACTAGGACCTTTTAAAATTAAGTAAAAAATTTTATTAGTTATATATAAGTTAAACCTACTAGCCAAAATAAAAATCTACCCTATACAGCATATCGCAATACTAGAGCCAGCATACGGGAATGTTAAGCCACTAGTCTATAAGGCAGACATATATAAAGGATAAGAGGAAGACAAATAGCAAGTTTTAAAGATTATTAGTTACAAGGATATAGATAACAAAACATAGTATAAGGTAAAGTAGATAGGCTATAGTAAGACTACCTAGGAACCACTAAGCAATTTAAGAAACGCTATAGAAAAGGTACGGGAGTATCAGAAGAAAATAGGTTAGGCAATATTAACAAAGAAAGATCGCTGAAGAATGAGTTACCTAAGGGGGACCTAAGAGGAGCAATTGCCAAGCTACTTAGAGTTATTTCCCTCGCAGGGGGAGAGCTAGTTCTTTTATTACCCAGCTTAGATAAACCCTATTAAACAAGTTTCCACTCCTTAGAACAAACCTTCTCACACACCTTCTTAAGACAAAGAAGACGTATAGAGGCAGATAAGTACGCCTTATAGGTAGCATAAGTATGTTAAAGCTTAGCAAGGGAGGCCGAGAGCTTATTATTAAGCTTTGTAGCGGTAGATTAAATACAAGACCCTATAATAAGTTACTTAGGGAACTTAAAGACTGTTAAGAGTTATAGGACGCGCACACTTAGTGTTAGAGATAGAGCGAATATCGCAAGACAAATAAACGTTTGCTTTAGTGCACTCCGAATAAAAGGAAGGTTATTAGGTAGAAGGACTTGCTAGTATAATATAAACCAACCCCTCTTTCACACAACGAGAATATAAAGACGGCATTATCTCACCTAGTAATAGTATGGAGGAAACCGTACGCGCGCGACAAAGGGTTAAAGAAGAAGAAGAAGCTTTAGGTATAATAAGCAAAGATATTAACTAAGTTAATTAAACGGATATTACACTTCTAGTAGATAACTTGGAGATATTAGGAATCTTTAAGGACGAAGATAAAGAGGAGGGAGATAGTGTTACGGACGCTTTAAGTACAATATTATAACTACTTGGGGAAGAGTCGCAGGAAGCTAGTTAGTTAATACAGGCATAGTCTAGAATAGATCCGGTGAAACTATATAACGAGGAATAATAGCTAAGGTTACGTGATGTAATCTATATAATCTATATAATCTATATAATCTATACAGAGTAGATAGAGTATACGTACCTTACGGAGCGAAGGGATTTCTTAGGCGTATAGTTGTATATTTAAAGGACCACAGTCCCTACCCAGATAGTTATCTCTTTATAGTAAATCTTAGAATACAATTAGAGTTAATCTGTTAGGCAACTACTCCACTAGTTATTATTACATTGTTAATTTGTTGTACCTATGTACCTAGCCTAATAATAGAACCTACTATAGTTCCTGCTATAAGGTTCCGTTACACTAAAACCATTATAGAACAGGGTTTAGTAATGGATATTATAATACTATTAGATACAATTTCCATCACTTTATAAGATAATAGGAGTAATATTTAGAAGAAACTAAGTAAGTAGATAACTGCTAGTGCTAGCTTATTACTTAATAAAGGTAAAAGGCTACAGGCTTAAGATTCTTAAGAAGAGATTAAAAAAGTTTAAGATTTTTAAGATAAGATAAAATATACCTAAGAACCCACAATAAATAAAAACTAATGGGAAAGGGTAGCTATTTAGTTTATAGACAAACAAATAAGTATAGGACGTAAGTTTAAGAACTACAAGTTTAAGGAATAAATAAGAACGTTAGCAATCCTAGGTAAACGTAGTATTTAGCCTAAAAATTAAATAGTTAATACCAGAATTAAAAAATAAGATAACTACAAAGATCTAGCTATAAGACGCAGAAAATAAGAAACTATAAATAAGTTTAGAACAAGAATTATTATATAGCAAAAGTAAAAGCTAGATAAAAGGTCAGCTACGCTAGGTTATATAAGGGACAGAGTACCTATATAAAGAGTTACTAATAGGCTAAGTGCAGGGACACCTAGGGTAAAGTAGTTAGATAAACTAGAATAGGAAAAAGGTCTAGATATCCCAACTAGGTTTAAAGAAAGATATACTAAAGGATATTATAATATAGTAATAATAAGGTACTTTTTTATAGATAGACCATACACACTAAACTAGTTATATGGAAAGTGGTATAGGTAACAACACAATAATAAATAGGAAGACTTTTATATATAGCTAGATAAAAAAGTTATCTAAGACTAACCTATTACGGAAAAACATATAAGTTATATTAAGGGAGCATTAATTATAATATTAAGGAACCTAGAAGAAGAATTTAGGGACTAGAGAAGTAAATAACAAATCTTAGTACCTATAGTAGAGATACTAGTAGTTAGGTTAACTAGGTATAGGTTTAAATTTAAAAATAAAGATAAACTAAGAGTTAACCTAAAACACGTAGCGTATTATATACTATTATAGATAGCTTATGTAGATAATATATGCAATATATATAGAGTACTAAAAGACAAGAACTAGAAGTACCTAGTAAGGATATATTAGGCACCTAAAAAAAGATAGTTTAGAAATGCTAAGTATATATATAAATAGTACCTAGTAGAAGTATAAGGTTAAGGAGACTTAATACTTTAACTAGGAAGATTCCTTATAAAAGAATGCCTAGATGGACAATAGTAGTAGGAGTGCCTAGAGAATACTTATCCATAGTATATAGAGGAAAAGAAATAAACTAAGTATTAGCTAAGGTTGGACTAAGTATAAACAGGATCTAGCAGCTAATAGTTAGGAAAAGGGGAGGTATATAGAATTAAAGGGAACTAGTGTTAGAGCCTTAGACCCTTAAAGGAATTTAAGGGCAATACCTAAATTTATAAGCTAAATGGCAAGATTAGCAGTTTAAAGTATTAGTAGATAGTGGAGTAACTAGAAACTACATATTACCAAAAGTAGTAGAAAGGATAGGGTTACTATATAGACAAAAGGAATATCTATATCCACTTATAACAATTTTAGGAGATTAGATAGCCTATAGAGGAGGTATTATTACTCTTAAAACAGGACCTATTTAGTTAACTATTAAAGAAAGACTAGTTAGAATATCTTTTAATATCCTACTATTAGAACAGGATAAGGCGATATTAGGAATACCTTAGTTATAGAAGTACAATCTAAAAATTAATTAGGTTATAGGTTAGGTTAATATTAAGAATACTTAATAGTATAAAGTGCGACAGTAAACCAAGTTAGTATAATACTAAGTTGGAGTAACATATAAAGAGACTAAGTAAGGCTTAAGTTATATACCAAAAAGATACTACAAGTATAGTAAAAAGTTATAGTTACCAGAAAGTAAAAAGCTGTTAAAGTATATAGCATAGGACTATAAGATAGAGTTAGAAGAGGGAATAAGTCTAAAGTTCTTTTTAATCTATAAGCTTACTAAAATAGAGTTAATAGCGCTTAAAGAGTTTATCTAGGAGAACTTACGCAAGGGATATATTAGACCATTATAGTTATTAGTAGAATATCCAGTACTATTTATCCTAAAGAAAAACGGAAAACTTAGGATGTGTATAGACTATAGACAGTTAAATAGCATTACTAGGAAGGATAGGTATCCTTTACCCTTAATTAGTAAAATCTAAGACAGGATAGATAATATAAAGATCTTTACAAAGATAGATCTAAGATAGGTGTACTACCAGATTAGGATTAAGGAAGGCAATAAATAGAAGGCAGCCTTTAGGTTAAAGGAAGGACTATATAAACCATTAGTTATACAATTCGGGCTTATAAACGTACTAGCAATATTCCAAAAGTAAATTAATAGTGTATTAGGAGAACACCTAGATAAATTTATTATAGTATACCTTAACAATATTATTATTTACTTAGAGAGTAAGAAAGAATATAGAGAACACGTTAAGTAGGTTTTAAAGAGACTATAGGAAGAATAAATACTAGTAGTAATTAAGAAATGCAAGTTCTTTATAAGAAAAACTAATTTTATAGGATTTATTATTAAACTAGGAAAGATTAGCATGGACCTAAAGAAAGTTAAAGCTATAGTAAGTTAGTAAGAACTAAAGAACGTTACACAGTTAAGATTATTCTTAGGGTTTTATAACTACTATAGGAGGTTTATAGCACAGTAGTTAAAAAGCATTAAGCCATTCATAAAACTAATAAAGAAAGAGGAACTATGGGTTTAGGGTAGTAAGTAGAAGAAGCTATTTTAGGAACTTAAGAAGTTGTTTACTTAAGAGCCAGTCCTTAAGATCTATTAACTAAAGTTAGAAATGGTTGTTAAGATAGACGCATTAGACTTCGCACTAGAAGTATACTTACTATAGAAGCATTAGGACGTATAGCATCCAGTAATATACTATAGTTGGAAAATAACACCACTAGAGTTAAACTATGACATCTATAATAAGGAGTTATTAGGTATAGTTACAGCACTTAAGAAATAAAGAGTATTTTTACAGGGCATAGAGAACCTATTTATAGTTAAAACGGACTATAAAAACCTTATAGGATTCCTAATAATAAAGGAACTTAACTAAAGACAGGTTAAATGGGCGGAAATACTTATAGAATACTATTTTAAAATTTAGTATACTAAGGGTACAGATAACGCATAAGCAGACGCTTTAAGTAGAAAGGCTAAACTATAAAGTAATAAAAAGCTATTAGGAGCTTTATTGCAAAAGGATTAAGATAGATTAATTAGGTATAATTATCTAAAGATTATAGTAACTAAGAAAAGTTAGATCTATAAATTACTAGAGAGTAATTAGATATAGAAGATCTAAGAAGTATAGGTAGAGAATCTAGACTTAAAGTAATATAAAAATAGAGAAGTAATATATATGCCTAAGTCTATTATAGAAGAATTTATTAAGGAATTCTACAAGGGAATAATATAAGGATATAATAGGTCTATAGGACTAGTGTTAAGGCTTTAAAAGGAGTATATTATTTAAGGAATTTAGGGGCTAGCAAGACAAGTTATAAAGGAATATTTAAATTGCTAAAGGAATAAATTAACGAGGTATAAGCTGTATAGAGGGCTATAACCTATTAAAATACCAGGAAGACTATAGGAAGTTATATTATAGGACTTCGTTATTAAGTTACTAAAGTCAAGAGATCCTATTACAGGATAAGATTATAACGCAATTTTAGTAATAGTAGATAAGCTAATAAAGTAGGGATACTTTATAGTATGCACTAAAGAGATATTAGTAGAGGATATCGCTAGAATCTATATAAAGGAAGTATTTATAAGATATAAAGCACTAGATAAGATTATATTGGATAAAGATCTAAGATTTATAGCAGTATTTTAGAAAGTGTTTTTAGTAGAATAAGGGGTTTATATAGTAACCTCTATAGCGTATTATCTGCAAACAGATGGATAAACAGAAAGATTAAACTAGACACTAGAATAGTATCTAAGGTATTATATTAATTACGCATAGAACAATTAGGTATTATTATTACCAGTTATATAGTTTATGTATAATATAACACTATAAGAAGGAATGGGGACATTACCATTTAAGGCAAATTATGGGTATAAACTAAGAATATTATTATTACTACATTAAGTAAAGAAAACAAGTAGCACAGCTAAATAAAGAATAGAGATGTTAATAAATCTTTATATAGACCTTATGGAAACAGCTAAGCTAGTACAGCAAAGAATAAAAAAGTACTATAATACTAAGAGATCTAAGGGACCAGATCTAAAGGAGGGAGATAAAGTATAGCTACTATACAAAAATTTTAAAAGTTAACGATTAAGCAAGAAATTAGACTATATTAGACTAGGACCTTTTAAAATTATATAAAGAATTTTATTAGTTATATATAAGTTAAACCTACTAGCTAAAATAAAGATCTACTCTATATAATATATCGCAATGCTAGAACCAGTATACGGAGATATTAAGCCACCAGTTTATAAGGCAGACACATATAAAGGATAAGAAAAAGACAAATGGTAAGTTTTAAAAATTATTAGTTATAAGGACGTAGATAATAAAACGTGGTATAAAATAAATTAGATAGGCTATAGTAAGACTATCTAGAAATCACTAAGTAACCTAGAGAATGCTATAGGAAAGGTATAGGAGTATTAAAAAAAAAGGGGTTAGGTAATATTAATAAGGAAAGATTACTAAAGAATAAGTTGCCTAAGGGGGACCTAAGAGGAGCACCTACTAAGCTACTTAGAGTTGTTTCCCTCTTAGTTAGAAAAAAGACTAATCTTTTATTACTAAGTTCCTATAAACCTTATTAAACAAGTTTCTACTCCTTAGAATAGACCTTTTTACGCACCTTCTTAAGATAAAGAAGACGCGCTAAGGCAGACAAGTACGCCTTATAAGTAGTATAAGTACGCTAAAGCTTAGCAAGGGAGGCTAAGAGCTTATTATTAAGTTTTATAGTGGTAGATTAAATATAAGACCCTATAACAAGTTACTTAGGGAACTTAAAGACTGTTAAAAGTTATAAAACGCGTATACTTAGCGTTAGAGATAGAGCAAACGTTATAGAATAATTAAATGTTTGCTTTAGTGCACTCTAAACAAGAGGACGGTTGTTAGGTAGAAGGACTCGCTAGTATAATATAGACTAACCCCTCTTTCGCATAACAAGAATACGGAAACGGCATTATCTTACCTAGTAATAGCATAGAGGAAACCATATACGTATAATAAAGGGTTAAAGAAGAAGAAGAGGCTTTAGGTATAATAAGTAAGAATATTAACTAAATTAATTAAACAGATATTACACCTCTAGTAAACAACTTAAAGATATTAGGAATCTTTAAGAATAAAGATAAAGAGGAGGGAAATGGTATTATAGACAGCTTAAGTATAATATTATAACTACTTAAAGAAAAGTCGGCGGAAGCTAGTTAGTTAATATAGGTATAGTCCAGAATAGATTTAATAGAACTATATAATAAGGAATAATAGCTAAGGTTATGTAATATAATTTATATAATCTATATAATCTGTACAGTCTATATAGAGCGTATAGAGCGCACGTACCTTATAGAGCGAAGGGATTTCTTAGGAGTATGGGTATATATTTAAAGGACTACAGTCTCTACCTAAATAGTTCTCTCTTTATAGTAAATCTTAGAATATAATTAGAGTTAATTTATTAGGCGACCACTCCACTAGTTATTATTATGTTGTTAATTTGTTCTTACCTATATACCTAGCCTAATAATAGGACCCACCGTAGTTCCTGCTATAAGGTTCCATTACATTAATCCTAATTTAGTAGTACGCCTATCTTAGATCTATCTTTATAAAGATCTTTATATTGCCTATTCTATCTTAGATTTCGCTAATTAAGGGTAAAGGATACCTATCCTTTTTAGTGATACTGTTTAACTGTCTATAGTCTATACATATCCTAAATTTTCTGTTTTTCTTTAGGATAAATAGTATTAGATATCCTACTAATAACTATAATGGTCTAATATATCCTTTATATAAGTTCTCCTAGATAAACTCTTTAAGCGCTATTAACTCTATTTTAGTAAGCTTATAGATTGGAAAGAACTTTAAACTTATTCCCTCTTCTAACTCTATCTTATAGTCCTATACTATATACTTTAACAGCTTTTTACTTTCTGGTAACTATAACTTTTTACTATACTTGTGGTATCTTTTTAGTATATAACTTAAGCCTTACTTAGTCTCTTTATACATTACTCTAACTTAGTACTATACCAACTTAGTTTACTGTCGCACTTTATACTATTAAGTATTCTTAATATTAACCTAACCTATAACCTAATTAATTTTTAGATTATACTCCTATAACTAAGGCGTTCCTAATATCACCTTATCCTGTCCTAATAGTAGGATATTAAAAGACATTCTAACTAGGCTTCCTTTAATAGTTAACTAAATAGGTCCTATTTTAAAATTAATAATATCTCCTCTATAGGCTATCTAATCTCCTAAAATTATTATAAGTAGATATAGGTGTTCCTTTTGTCTATATAGTAACCCTATCCTTTCTACTATTTTTAGTAATATATAGTTCCTAGTTACTCTACTATCTACTAACGCTTTAAACTGCTAATCTTGCCATTTAGCTTATAAATTTAGGTATTACCCTTAAATTTCTTTAAGGGTCTAAAGCTCTAATACTAGTTCCCTCTAGTTTTATACGCCTCCCCTTTTTCTAACTGTTAGCTGCTAGATCCTATTTATATTTAATCCAACCTTAGCTAATACTTAGTTTATTTCTTTTCCTCTATATACTATAAATAAGTGTCCTCTAGGTACTTCTACCACTATTATCTATCTAGGTATTTTTCTATAAGGAATCTTCCTAGTTAAAGTATTAAGTCTCCTTAACCTTATACTTCTACTGGGTACTATCTATATATATACTTAGCGTTCCTAAACCATCTTTTCTTAGGTGCCTAATATATCCTTACTAAGTACTTCTAGTTCTTATCTTTTGGTACTCTATATATATTGCATATATTATCCATATAAGCTATCCACAATAGTATATAATGCGCTGTATATTTTAGGTTAACTTTTAGTTTATCTTTATTTTTAAGTTTAAACCTATACCTAGTTAACCTAACCACTAGTATCTCTTCTGTAAGTATTAAGATTTATTATTTACTTCTTTAGTCCCTAGATCCTTCTTCTAGGTTCCTTAATATTATAATTAATACTCCCTTAATATAACTTATACGTTTTTCCGTAATAGATTAGTCTTAGACAACTTTTTTATCTAGCTATATATAAAAGTCTTCCTATTTATTGTTGTGTCGTTGCCTATACCACTTTCCGTATAACTAGTTTAGTGTATATAGTCTATCTATAAAAAAGTACCTTGTTATTGCTGTATTGTAATATTCTTTAGTATGTCTTTCTTTAAACCTAGTTAGGATATCTAGATTTTCTTCCTATTCTAGTTTATCTTACTACTTTACCCTAGGTGTCCCTGCACTTGGCCTATTAATAACTTTTTATATAGGTACTCGGTCCCTTATATAACCTAGTATAGCTAACCTTTTATTTAGCTTTTACTCTTGCTATATAATAATTCTTGTTTTAAACTTATCTATAGTTTCTTATTTTCTGCGTCTTATAGCTAGATCTTTATAGTTATCTTACTTTTTAATTCTAGTATTAACTGTTTAATCTTTAGGCTAAATACTGCATTTACCTAGAATTGCTAATGTTCTTATTTGTTCCCTAAACTTATAGTTCTTAAACTTGCGTCCTATACTTATTTGTTTATCTATAAACTAAGTAGCTGCCCTTTCCCATTGGTTTTTATCTATTATGGGTCCTTAGGTATATCTTATCTTATCTTAAAAATCTTAAGCTTCTCTTATCTCTTCTTAAAAATCTTAAGCCTATAGCCTTTTACCTTTATTAAGTAATAAGCTAGCACTAGTAGTTATCTACTTACTTAGTTTCTTCTAAATATTACTCCTATTATCTTATAAAGCAATGGAAATTATATCTAATGGTGTTATAATATCCATTACTAAACCCTATTCTATAATGGTCTTAGTTTCTACTTTTATTTTAACTTTTTTAAGGTCCGTATACTTCTAGTAAGCTACCTTTATTACCTCTTTGTTGGTAAATACTTCGCCTATATTAAATTTATTATCTTTAATATCCAATCTATAAGCTGGTTTATTAGTTCCTCTAAACTTAAATAATAATAGCTCCTATAGCTAATAGCTTGCGCTATACTTGGCGTCCTTATAAATTTGGTATACGTTATTATAATAAAACGCGAAACTGTTAATTAAATATTCTTTTATTCCTTATAGTGCACTATTGTCCCTTTATATATATATGCCGTCTGCTAGCCTGGTTCCCTTTACTATATAATTACTCTAACCACCTCTATAGTCTTTAGCGAAATAACCTTATTTTCCATAATTTATATAAGCCCTATCTTTAAACTATTTTTCTTGCTATAGAGTCCGCCTAAACGTCTTCTATTACTAAGATTTCTAGTTTGGCCTCTGCTCCTAGGTCCTTTAATTACTTAATCCTTAACCTTTAGGTTTCTATAGTTTCTTTTTCTATTTTTAGGTTTCTTTAGTACCGCTTAGGTCTATTAGCTCTACGCCATTCTATAGTTTTTAACTCTATATCTATTGTTATATATTCTGCGTCTTATATAACTATAAAACTCTGTCTTGCCCTTTCTTAGCTTGTTCCCTTTAATAGATTCTATTATTAATCTTTATTAACTAGTCTATTAACTCTCTTAAAGTGTCCGTATCTTCTATTAGGATAATTACGTCCTAGACTTTAGCCTTAAGTCCTTACTTATACTATGCTATAAGCGCCCTATTATTCCACTTAACCTATATAACTAGTGTTTAAAACTACGTTGTATACTTAATTACTAAAGTGCGTTATACTAAGTTCTGAAGCTTTTGTTCTGCTGTAATTATAGCCTCCAGATCTCTAAATATCTATATTAGTTGTTCCGCAAACCCGTTCTAACTAGTGAATATATACCATACATCCTAGTTAGTAGTTATTATGCCATTAGCCTATATCTCCATAAGATATAGTTTAAACCACTTAAGTGCCCTTCCTATTAGGAATAATCCTATATAGGCTACTTAATCTAATAATATTGCTAACTTCGCTCCTTTTTATATTACCTTAAAGTATATCTGCATAAGAAACCCCTTAAGCTTTAACTTCTCTCCTAAGAACCATTTAATTAAAGGTAGTTTAATTTTTGCTACTCTAATTCTATTAATACGTTCTTTAAGTATCCTATTATTATCTTATAAGTGATTAACCATTTCTTATAACTAACCTTGCGTAACTACTTAAGAATTTATATCTACTATACTAGTGTCTCCTGGTCCTAAGGTTATAGCTACCATTAATATTATTATAACTAGTACTCTAGGTGGCATATTGTTTAATCTTATTTAATACCATAATCTTAGTAGTGAATGTGTAACGGAACCTTATAGTAGAAACTACGGTAGGTTCTATTATTAGGCTAGGTATATAGGTAAGAATAAATTAACAACATAATAATAACTGGTAGAGTGGTTGCCTAATAGATTAACTCCAATTATATTCTAAGATTTACTACAAAGAGAGAACTATCTAGGTAGGGACTATGGTCCTTTAAATACACAACTATACTCCTAAGAAATCCCTTCGCTCCGTAAGGTACGTGCGCTCTATACGCTCCGTACAGACCGTACAGATCACACAGATCACACAGATCATATTACGTGACCTCGGCTACCATTCCTCGTCACATGGTTCCACCGGATCCATCCTAGACCGTGCCTATATCAACCAACTAGCTTCCGCCGACTCTTCTCCAAGTAGTCGTAACATCGTACTTAAGCTGTCCGTAACAGAAAGAACGCCATAATATTAAGGTGTAAGAAACCAGGAGGCGACCCCTGCACCCACTACGCAAGTTGTCTATTGCCCCGTACACGAATGCGGAGACTAGACTGTCTATGGATATGCTTGCAAGAGAACGGGCGCTAGAATGGACGCTAGAACAGACGCTAGAACGGACGCTGGAATGGATGCTGGTAGTTAAGAAGAAGCTGTGTAAGCTTTAACGGAGGTAAACTTACTTATTTTAAACTATATATTATTATTGATTCTTGTTTAACGTCCGATGCGGTTCCAATTAAGGTCCATGCAGACAAATGCTGTTAAGTTAGGTACAAAAAACCCCCAATGGAGACGTGAGAGGTAATACAGCATATACCCCTCCAGGTAGCACGCCCGTACTAATGGGAGGAAAAATACCATTAGGTCGCTGCTCAGAGACTCCCGTAATGGAGTGTCCTGATTGCCTATATTGCCCTGTCTGCCGTTCGTGCGATGCTTCCGCGTTTTCATAGATTGCCGTAAGATTGCCGTATGTGTGCTTGCCCTTCCTGCCCTATATACGTGTATACACGTCGCCTGCGGTCCTCCTGCTTGCAGCATGAAGCCAGTCCTGTATGGCCTTCCACCCTAAAGGAATAGCGGGATAAACTAGGTGTCTAGGGGGAGAAAATGGAATACCGTGCGTTTGGTGAATCCAGCCTGTCGGGTAGGGTGGTATGTAAGGCGGGTGGTTGAGAGGCTCATCACAGGCCTCCCGCGAGGTGTATGGTTCGATTGCGCTCACCCTCTAAGAGACATTGAGATGACAAGCCTCCCTGACGTAGATAAGTATGAAGGTGAATGTGGCCGTGCCATATTTAGGTCGGCAGAAAACCCTTATTAAGGTTAGAAGAGCACATTCCAGTTTGTCGTTTGATGAGATTGCCTTACTAGGTGCAGCCTGATGCGTGGTTGAAATAAACCGGTCGTTGAAGAGAAAATGACACTAATCAGATTCGGGTTAAGCCAAACTTCTCCGCAGAACTTCCGAGCCACAGCTTGAAAACTAAACCACCACCCTCACAATTCTTCTCCATGTTCGATACAATCTGTACTTTACCTCTCACGTCCGACCTCTTTACCCAAGCAATCCATCCTACTGAGCCTATCCTTTCTGTCGGGCTAGCGGGGGGCCACGTCCACACCTTTCGCCTTCCTCCGATAGCAAGCGACAACAGTAGCGACGAACATGCGATAGTTTCGGAAAATGGCCATGGACAGATAGAAACGGCATGGAGAACACGAAGGCATAAAGGGAGTTGTAGGAGCTTGGGCTTTGGGATTGATGGCGGGCAATTGTACTCCGCAGGTACGGATGGGCTGGTGAAAGCCGCCGATACAGCAAGTGGGCAGGTGTTTGCTAAAATCGCAGTGCCGCTCGACACGTATGTCTTCCCAACATATCCTTATTACCCGCAGCTTCTATCTCGTAGATTATTGCGTCTCTTAATTGGCTTCTCTAGCTAACTAGAACTAGTTCAAAGGGCACTCCCGACCCACCAGCTCTCCTCCATTGTCTCTCCCCACAAACTCTCCTCCTGGCAACCGATTCTTCTGCCCTTCATATCTACGACCTACGTACCGCAAATTCAATGCTTGCCCCTAAGCCCAGCCAAACACACCATCCGCATGACGACTATATTTCTTCGTTAACTCCTCTCTCACCATCCCCAACCAGTACAAGTGGATTCAGTAAGCAATGGATCAGCACAGGTGGGACAACCCTCGCTATCACTGATCTTCGCCGTGGCGTGTTGGTCAGAAGTGAAGACCAGGAAGAAGAGCTACTCAGTAGCGTGTTCGTTGATGGTCTCCCGGCACGGGGTAGCAGTAAGGGTGAGAAAGTTCTTGTGGGTGGCGGTACAGGTGTTTTAACCCTGTGGGAGCGGGGCGTGTGGGATGATCAAGATGAACGTATTATTGTAGATCGAAGGGCAGGAGGTGGGGAGAGCTTGGATAGCCTGGCGTTGTTGCCAGAGGGCCTGGGGTTGGGAGGGAAGGTGGTTGCGGTAGGAATGGGAGATGGCGGACTAAACTTTGTGAAGTTAGGACCAAATAAGGTTGTCGCGAAACTCAGACACGATGAGACGGAGGCAGTAGTTGCTTTGGGCTTTGATGTGACTGGGAGGATGATCAGTGGTGGAGGGCAAACCATCAAGGTGTGGCATGAAAAGATTAATGAGGAGGATGGAGAGGATGTTGGAACGGGCAAGAGGGCGGTTGGGAGTAGTGATGAAGAAGATAGCGATGATGGAGACGAGGATAGTAGTGAGGAGGAACAAAGCAGGAAGCGAAGGAAGAGAAGGAAGAGGAATAAGGGGAAGGACAAGAATGCTGGAAAGGGTGTTATGGCATTCAAAGGGCTGGGTTAGCGTGACGTTTGGCGGAATATGTGACTTTTCTCGTTGGGGAAGTCTGCCACCTCATTCTCCTTCACTCGGCAATTATATCAAGCAGTTAACTGGTAACTAAAGCTATTAGCATGAAAACACCTATGATCGCGCATGCGTGTATTATTATGTGATTTTGATTTGTTGAAGTATGGATTAAGCCTACTCACCTCACAGGGTAGTTGCCTAAAAGCTATGGAGGACTATGTGGGTCACTAAGGAGGGGAGAAAGTCTCATTACTACTAGACCATTTTGGTAGCTCTGCAACTGTCATTAAGGGAAAGAGCGTTATCGATGACCTCGCTTTCGCCATTAACCACATCTTTGCCCCTACCTTTACCTTTGTCTTAGTCTTAGTCCTACAATATCACTACTCTCAGACAAGCAAAACCTTGGCCTCTCAAGTCTCCATTTCGGATAAGTTTATTCTCTCTTTAGCTTGAGCATCTTGGAACAGGCCCTTTTACTACTGTTACTTCCTTTGCATATCCCAGGATCTTGCCATTGAATTCCTTTTGATCGAATTTCTGCTGATGGTTTATAGTCGAGCCCAGCCCCACAATTTACCAGCAGACATTTTGGTTCAACGTTCCCAAAGTAATGTCGCCACCGAGACTGTGACAGGGTAATCGAGTAGTCTAAAATGAACGCCAGCTCCTGCTCTGCTGAGGCGGGTTAAGCAACTCAACAGTCTTCCTGAATGGGACTGATGCTGCCTGGTCGGTCTGGGCGTCTACCTTTTGGAGGAACTGTACAGTCGCTTCAGAAAGAAACGATTAAATGTCAGAAACCATGATCAAAAATAGAAATTTGCCGAATTCTCACCTGTTTGAACCCTTTTTCTGTACTCGCGCATGCCACCACCCATCACCTTATTATTACCTTATATTTGAAGCCATGGGCAAACCTGCCTGGTCGACTAAACAGAAGTCGATTGTATAAGCTCTAATTGACCTCGGCAACGACGATTTCTATATAGAAGTTAAGACCCGCGTTCCTCAACCTACTCTTTGACGCTGGAGGGTGAATTTAAAGAGATTTGGCCAGATTAATCCACCAATTAAGGCGAGTAGTAAACCGCTACTGCTTACGGATAAGGCTCTAGATGTATAACGTTAGGTGTTATTAATATTAATTTATTAACGCGTACCTTAGGGCCTCCTTAAATACCTCTTACATAGCCCAGACGCCTATTTTGAAGAGATGCTTTGGTTTCTATACGACGAATATAATATAATAGTGGCACGGAGTACGCTGTCGGCTGGATTAAAGCGAAGGAGATGGAGTAGAAAGGTTATAAAAATAATTACGCAATAACGTAACCTAGGCCTAAGAGATGACTAGATCGTTTAAACCTATAGCTATAGGCGTAATTAGTTTGTTTTTATTAACAAATCAGCTTGTAATAAGAAGACAATAGATAGGAAGTATGGGTGGGCACCTATTAATAAGCCTGCTAAAGGAATGTTGGAATTGAAGAGATCTAAAAGATGGAGCTTACTGCCAGCGTATACCTAGGAGGGCTATATGCCTGGTTGGTTAATATACTAAGGCTCTATTAACGGGTTAATATTTATTTAGTGGATAAAGAATGAGGTTCTTACTCATATATAGCCTTATCTATAGCCTTGTTTAGTTCTAGTAATGGATAATGTGTTAATCCATCGCAATAAGGTACATGGTGACTATAAAGGATAGGCGCGCTAATACTGCTGCTTACTTAAACCTAGGAAGTTTAACGCCTCTGCAATGCTGCTGGTGTTAGACTTGAATATCTTCCTTCTTACTTACCTAATTTTAATCTAATTGAGGCCTCTTTTTACGACTTAAAGCAGTGGCTGCGTACTTATTGATTTGAAGCTAAACTATGGAATAACTTTAGCAACTTTTTAAACTATGCGGTAGAGCAACAAGGATTTAATAAAAGGGCAAAAGGCCATTTCTTATGGGCAGGAATTAAGTAGTAGATAAAGGGAAGGATAAGGTCTATTGTTATATAGAGTGTCTACCAATTAAGACGTTAAGCAAGGCCTCTGCTGCAGCACTATAATGTTGCCAATCTATTCTAAAGTCCTCCAAGTTATCCACTATACAATTAATAAGCCTGTATATCAAGCCAATCCTATGCAGCTTTATATGGCCTATATTGTCATTAAGCAGCGCATACTTAAGCATCTTAAAGGTGTAGTACTCGTCGACCAAAATTAACTCCACTTTAGTAAAGGCATAGGCGAAAGCTGGATAACGGCTTTATAGCTATTTAATAAAGGCGCTAAGCTTACTATCCAATTGTTTAATATCGCTGCGGGCGGGGCTGCTAGGTAGTAGGCTAGTAGAAGGCGTATTTAAGAGTAGATAGTAAGAACTGGTAGGCGTTTTAGAGAATGGAGTAGAATCGGATGGGGCGCTCTATGAAAAAGGCACTGAAGAAGGTCTTATATTTAGTATAGGATCTACTATAAAACGACTATTGGCGATGGCTGGTAATAGAGAAGAAGGCAGTACTGCCTATATAGCACTCTGTAACTGTTGTAGCGTCTGCTAGTTCTGCAGCTGGTTCTACTATAGTATCTGGCTCTGCTGCTGCATCTGGTTTATTAAAAGCGTTAATTACGTTTGTAATAGATCTTATTATTAAATAGGATTGGCTGGTGATTGTATAACTGTGGTATAAGCCTCTCGTTGCCGTTGTTGTTAGGGGGGGGAGCTTGATTTGTCCGTACTATAAGAGTTACCTTAATAGTGCTTATAGCTGCCTAAAGACGCCTTAGCATCTTTTTTATCCTCCTTATCCTGTAGGTGCTGACTGTACCTAATCTTTAACAGTAAGGATAGATCTAGTATATTAACTATAGCTTTCTTCTGTTCTATTGCTTTTAACCAGCGGTTCAAGTGGTAAGATAGTATTAGGTAGTGCTTTAAGTTAAATTTAAGATAGTATATAGTACCGTGCTTTCTGTTCTTGCAGTGCTGTTAAAGGCAGTAATGGCGTTTAAGCAGCGTATATAGATGCTTGCCTTCAGCTTCTAAACGTTCACACTATTCAGCAGCCTCTTTCTGTATTTTGGTGGTAGTTAACGCCTTCTTTTTACCAGTAGCTTCCTCTACTACACCTTTATGATTCTCGCTAGATAACTCTGCCTCTTTATTATTAGCCGCTGCTTTGGCTGGAATACCTCTTGCTTAAAGCGCCGCATTAATGGCCATAGTAAAATTAGGGTCTCTAGTATTAGTAGACGCGTTAATAGGTGCAGTAGCGGCCTTATATTTAACTATAAGATTAACCCTCTATGCCCTTCTTACATACTTTAACTGTGCCTCTATTATTCCCTCTACTTTACGCTATTCGTCTGCATTATTAACCTCTTTGGGTATTATAGGATCCTTTAGATTTAATAAGGCAATAACGGCAGTTAATTAATCAAGCTAGAAAGAACGAAGACCGTAATATTCATTGGCTTAATGCGTATTTTGGGCAATAAACTCTTAGTATTTAAAGGCTCTAAATGGGACGGCTAGAACGTTGGTGAATATCTTTATAGTATTGGCGTATACAATTATATTTAGAATAAAGGTTCGATGATCTTTGGGCTGTGCTACAACAGTAGAAGGCGTCGGTATAGGTAGTGTAGGTTCAACAGTAAGGTCTACCTCTTTAGGCGCTTTCGAAGTGTTCTTTGCAGTATTTTTAGGTGCTTTAGCTCTCCTCTTGTGCGTCATGGCGCTAACTAAAATAGGAAACAATATAGGCTTTGAATAGCTTCAAAAAAAAAATGGCGACGGCGATATATTAGCATGGAGGATGGGTGGTGGCATGCGCGAGTACAGAAAAAGGGTTCAAACAGGTGAGAATTCGGCAAATTTCTATTTTTGATCATGGTTTCTGACATTTGATCGTTTCTTTCTGAAGCGACTGTAGCTTCGCCGGATTCGCCGCGCCGCTACACCGCTCGGGTTCCCCTGCTTTTAACACGTTTTGTCGACCACACCTACTACCAGTCCACCATCGCCACGATTAACATCCTCAGAAACGAGCATCAAAGACTATTTAATTTGATGAAATAAAAATGGCTCCGAATTCGCTACCCCAATCAGATGCCAATACATTGAAGGGGTGGAGAAGGTAGAAGGCTACCGCATAGGCGGGTTTGTCCGATCGCTATTGGCCAGATGCTAGATGATAAGTACGAGGTTATCGCTAAGCTTGGTCACGGTGGATATTCTACTGTTTGGCTAAAGACGTGTCTGTAACGTACGACTTTCCTGCTTCTGATGCTATGTTTGCTTGCTAGCTTAATAATCGTCGACATGGTAGAACATACAACAGCTGGGTGGCAGTGAAAATCCTGAAAAGCGAAAAAAGCAGTAAAAACAACTCTGAACTGGCGATTCTTCAGTCTGCTCGATATGCCACAATTGTTCAGTATCTGGGTAGTTTCTGGACTCAATCTCCCAACAGATATCACCTTTGTCTCGTCATGGAAGTCACTGGGCCGTTAATTAGAGATTACGTTGAGTCATTATGGTATGGAATGCTAGACCCAAATACTGCAATAGATCTAAGTAGACAGTGCGTAACAGCGCTGAAGACCCTACACGATAGCGGATTTGCTCATGGCGGTTAGTCACTTTAAGCCAACACTAACGGAACCTTAGACAATATGCTAATATCGTTATGCAATAACAGATGTCTGTTCAACGAACTTCGTACTTGGTCTATCAGATATTTCTAGTTTCACAAAAGAATCCATGCAGCGTTTTCTTGGTGATCACCGGAGCGGATTAGTCTTGTCAAGAGATGGGTCTGCTTTACCAGTTGGAGTACCAGAGCGTCTTTTCCTATCAGTGTCGTTCAAGGACCTGGTTGATCCATCGAAGGTTAAGATAATTGATCTTGGAGAAGGTTAGTCTAAAATTCCATTCCGCCAAAGCAACTATAGCGGGAGCTTAGAAACTGACATTAAAACGGCAACAGCTTTCTCTGGATGCAAGAAGGGCGTAGCGAATCACGTAACTTCTAGAGCTCCAGAGATATTAGCAGAACAGGCTGCTACTATGCAATCAGATATCTGGAGTATAGGCTGTCTAGTAAGATCCCTTAGCACCTTATCACTTCCCATATCCTAGTCCTAACTCGTTAACAGATGTTCGAGCTTGTAGCTACACATCCGCCATTCTCAATTCCCGTGGCCAAAAAGTAAGCATCATTTTTTGGTACAGCGAATGATCATCCCCCCGGTCGGTTCCACATGGTAATTTCCATTCTCTCCAGCCAAAACCCCCGACGAACAGTATGAATATCTATGGGAGTTTCTTTCACGACATTCCGTTCTTGACTACGAGGAGGAAAATGACTACTTAGCAGGACTACTCTGCCACATGCTCGTCCAGGACCAGCAGGGACGAGTAAGTCTTGGGTGCGTGTTGGAGCACAACTTCTTTAAGTTTGCAGATATACTTCCTGAGTTATTAGGGTGATTTCGCTTGGATAGGCGGCGTTGGACTGTAGGGGTTATCGTCATTTACAATTTCCTGTGAGCAACAGGTACTCAACTCCATTCCGGCAAACATGGGTCAGCGCTGAGTGCTGCAGCCAGTATTTATTTGCTCAGTCAACCCAATCGTGCGCATATGGCCTCAGCTGCCGGAAACTTCATCCCCTCCTCATATATTTTTCTCCTTTCCCTGCAGACGCTCCAAGAATTTCAGCTCTGCCATGTCGAAGACGTGACCGCAGTCGTAACCTTTACGGCGTAAGAGTTTACTGAATAAGTCGTGTAGGTGTCCATAATTAGTAGTCTGGTTAAAGCTGAGGGTGCGGACGTGCTTGAAATACATCGCGAACTCTTCGGGCAGACTCTCGCAGAGTTCCTGGATCGATGTCGTCTCTTTCTTCTCAAGAATCAGCTCTTCTTTCAGCCCTTGCGTTTCAGCCTTTGGTCCTTGCTAAGGGATGGAGTTGTGAATGAAGTATCCCATGCGCCGTCAAGAAAGGTCCAGTAGTAAGCGAACCAACCAAATCGTCTAGATTTAACGTAGTCTTAGCAAAACAAAGCCGAAGACTTAATTAATTAATCGTGACACCAACTCGTGATAATAAAGTTCAAAATTAATCTATACTTAACTCTACGGTCCTTTAATTCAATTAAAGTATTCCTATATATTTGCGACCCATTATAGTGATAAAATCTAGGTAAGAAGCTATAGATTATGTGGTAGAGACGTTTGTTTGAAATTTTGGTGTTCGCGCACGGGCTATATTCGCTAGTGGACCTTGACGGCGCATGGGATAAGCTAGAACCGACCTGGGCACGTCATACTTGTTAGACGTACAAAAATATTGTCCCTCTTTAAGGCATACAAACTAGAACTCATAGCAAAGATTCATACATCAGTTTCGATAATCCCTTTACCATAACTTATTGGTGTTCTAATGGGAAGTTGGTGATGACGAGTACCAGCCTCACAATCTTATAAATTAGATGTTGAGGGTGTAGGCGGATCAGCCTTTCTCCGCACACGTTCTGTGTCAGCCTACTACAGTTACCTCAGCAACCTCAGACCATAGAATCAATTAGCGGATATCGCTAACCTTTTTTGTTAAAAAGTTGATTCTATGGTCTAAGGTTACCTCAGCGAGCTCAGACGTGAATTTGATTGGAGCGGATGTTCCTTCGGCCCGTTAGCAAGCTGACTAACATCCACCAAAATCACGTCTGAGAGCGTTTGGCGAGTTTTGTTAAAATTATCAATAAAAATTATAGTTTTAGCAATTTTATAAGGGGATTTCCTCTACTATATAATAAAATAAAGTTTTTAAAAGTTTATAAATAAATCTTAGGGGGCTGCTTTATATATTAAAGGTCTCTAAATTGCATTATCCCCTTCCAAATTTAAGATTAATTTTGTTAAAGTAAAAATTCCTATTGTTAAAATTATCAACACTTTTAATTCCTTTTATATATAAGCCTATGTAAAGGTATAAAAGCCTAAAATCTTATAATTTATAGAGCTAGGTCTCCCAAATAATTTAATATAATTTTTATTTTAAAAAATGTTATAGGGATGTTGATCGATTTTGTTAGGGTTTATAAGTTTTCCTTATTAAAAAAGCTCGTGCTTCTATATAAATCTCGTCTAAGTGCCTTAGACTAAGAAATCGATCAAATATCCAAAGGAGTTTAGCGCGCCAGCGTAATCGATTTCTTAGTATAAGTCCACTGAGGTAAGGTCTAAGGGACTTTTCCAGGGCTTAGTTAAGCAACGCGACTTGTTTTATATATAGAGCAGTCACCTTCTTTAACGAAATTGATCTACACCCCTATAGCAGCTATTATCTCAGAAATACCGTTAAATTAATCTGCAGAACTTGTTACGGACGCTTTAAGTACAATGTTACGACTACTTGGAGAAGAGTTGGCGGAAGCTAGTTAGTTAATATAGGCACGGTCTAGGATAGATCTGGTGGAACTATATAATGAGGAATAGTAACCAAGGTCACGTAGTGTTGAACGTATTAACTATATTAAACGGAAGGGACGTTATGTTTAATACAGACAACACGTACCTTATGTACAAGAGAGGATTTCTTAGGTGTATAGTTGTATATTTAAAGGACCTTAGTCCCTACTATAGATAGTTCTCTCCTTATAGTGAATCTTAGAATATAATTGGAGTTAATCTATTAGGCAACTACTCCACTAGTTATTATTATGTTGTTGTTTTTATTGTACCTATATACTTAGCCTAATAATAGAACCTACCATAGTCTAAGCTATAAGGTTCCGTTACACATTTACTACTAAGGTTACGGTATTAGAATAAACTTAAATAATATACTACTAAAAGCAGCACCAGTTATAACAGCGTTGACGGTAGCCATAACCTTAGGGCCAGGTAATACCAGTATAGATAAGGGGGATTTTTAAGTGGTTACGCGAGGTTAGTTATAGGAAATGGTTAATTACTTATAAGACAATAATAGGATACTTAAAAAACGCATTAATGGAATTAGAGTAGCGAAGATTAAGTTACCTTTAATTAAACAGTTCTTAGGAGAGAAGTTGAAGCTTAAGGGATTTCTTACGCAGATGCACTTTAAGGTAGTATAGGAAGGAGCGAAGTTAGCAACATTATTAGACTAAGTAGCCTATGCAGGATTGTTCCTAATGGGGAGGGCACTTAAGTAGTTTAAGCTGTATCTTACAGAAATATAGGCTAATGGCATAACAACTACTAACTAGGATATATAGTATATATTTACCAGTTAGAATAGGTTTGCAGAGTAACTAACGCAGATATTTAGAGACCTGGAGGCTATAACCACAGCGGAACAAAAGCTTTAGAACTTAGTATAACGCACTTTAGTAATTAAGTATATAACACAGTTTTAAATACTAGCCACGTAGGTTAAGTGGAATAATAGGGCGCTTATAGCATAGTATAAATAGGGACTTAAGGCTAAAGTCTAGGACGCAATTATCCTAATGGAAGATGCGGATACTCTAAGAGAGTTAATAGATTAGTTAATAAAGATTAATAATAGAATCTACCAAAGGGAACAAGCTAAAAGAGGGTAAGATAGAGTTCTATAGTTATATAAGGCGCAGAGTACGCAATAACAGATATAGAGTTAAAAACCATGGAATGGCGCGGAGCTAATAGACCTAAGTGGTACCAAAGAAACCTGAAGATGGGGAAAGAAACTATAGAAACCTAGAGGTTAAGGATTAAGTAATTAAAGGACCCTAGAGTAGAGGCTAAACCAGGAATTTTAGTAGTAGAAGATGTTTAGGCGGACTCTATAGTAAGAAAGATGGTTTAAAGATAGAGCTTGTATAAATTATAGAAAACAAGGTCATTTCGCCAGAGACTATAGAGGTGGTTAGAGTAACTACGCGGTAAAGGGAACTAGACTAGTAGACGGCACATACGTATAGAGGGACAATAGTATACTGCAAGGAATAAAAGAGTGTTTAATTAATAGTTTTGCGTATTGTTATAATAACGCATGCTAAATTTATGAGGATGCTAAGTACGGCGCAAGCTATTGGCTATAAGAGCTAGAATTAAAAGAACTTTAAGAAACTAGAGAGTTAGATAAAGAAAAAGATCAACTCTATAAGCTAGATTAAGATGTTATAGCTATATACGGATAAAGATTAGTAGTAATAATAATAGAGTTAGAGTACTTATTAATTAATAGTAATAAGAATGAAAAGGAGGCTAATTAGGAGCACTTAAACCTTAATAACACAACAGAAGTAGAGACTAAGACTATTACCAAACAAGGTTTAGTAACGGATATTATAACACTATTAGATACAATTTCCATCGCTTTATAAGACAATAGGAGTAATATTTAGAAGAAACTAAGCAAGTAGACAACTGCTAGTGCTAGCTTATTACTTAATAAAGGTAAAAGGCCATAGGCTTAAGATTCTTAAGAAGAGATAAAAGAAGCTTAAGATTCTTAAAGTAAGATAAGATATACCTAAGGACCTATAACGGATAAAAACTGATGGGAAAGGGCAGTAATTTAGTTTAGTAACAAACGAATGAGTATAGGACGCAAGTTCAAGAACTACGAGTTTGGAGAATAAGTAAGAACATTAGCAATTCTAGATAAATATAGTATTTAGCCTAAAGATCAAACAGTTAATACTAGGATTAAAAAGCAAGATGACTATAAAGATCTAACTACAAGACATAGAAAACAAGAAACTATAGATGAGTTTAGGACAAGAATTATTATATAGTAAGAGCAAAAGCTAGATAAGAGGTTAGCTATACTAGGTTATATAAAGAATAGAGCACCCATGCAAAGAGTTACGAATAGGCCGAGTATAGGGACACTAAGGGCAAAATGGTTAGATAAATTGGAACAAGAAGAGAATCTAGGTATTCCAACCAGATTTAAAAAAAGATATACCAAAGGATGTTATAATACAGCGATAATAAGGTACTTTCTAATGGATAAACCATACACACTAAACCAGTTATACGGAAAGTGGTATAGGCAACGACACAACAATAAATGGGAAGATTTTTATATGTGGCTAGATAAAAAAGTTGTCTAAAACTAACCTATTACAGAGAAACGCATAAATTATATTAAAGGAGCGTTAATTATAACGTTAAGGAACCTAGAAGAGGGATTTAGGGATTAGAGAAGTGAGTAATAAATCTTAATACCTATAGCAGAGATACCAGTAGTTAGGTTAACTAGGTATAGGTTTAAACTTAAGAATAAAGACGAACTAAGAGTTAACCTAAAATATGCAGCGTATTATATACTATTATGGATAGCTTGTGTAGATAATATATATAATATATATAGAGCACCTAAAGATAGGAACTAGAAGTACTTAGTAAGAATATATTAGGCACCAGAAGAAAAGCGGTTTAGGAATGCTAAGTATATATATAGTTAGCACCTAGTAGAAGTATAAGGTTAAGGGAACTTAACACTTTAACCAGAAAGATTTCTTACGGAAGAATGCCTAGATGGATAATAGTAGTGGGAGTGCCCAGAGAACATTTGTCTATAGTATATAGAGGAAAAGAAATAAACTAAGTATTGGCCAAAGTTGGACCAAATATAAGTAGGATTGAGCAGCCAATAGTTAGGAAAAGGGGAGGCGTATAGGACTAGAGGGAACTAGTATTAGAGCCTTAGACCCTTAAAGGAATTTAAGGATAATACCTAAATTTAAAAGCTAAGTGGCAAGATTAGCAGTTTAAAGCGTTAGTAGATAGTAAAGTAACTAGGAACCACATATCACCAAAGGCAGTAGAAAGGATGGGGTTACTATATAGATAGAAGGAACACCTATATCCACTTATAACAATTTTAGGAGATTAGATAGCCTATAGAGGAGGTATTATTAATCTTAAAATAGGACCTATTCAGATAACTATTAAAGGGAGACCAGTTAGAATGTCTTTTAATATTCTACCATTAGGACAGGACAAGGCGATACTAGGGATACCTTAGTTATAGGAGTACAATCTAAAGATTAATTAGGTTATAGGTTAAGTTAATATTAAAAATATATAATAGCGCAAAGTGCGATAGCAAACCAAGTTAGTATAGTACTAGGTTAGAGCGACATATAAAGAGACTAAGTAAGGCTTAAGTTATATACTAAAGAGATACTATAAGTATGGTAAAAAGTTATAGTTACTAGAGAGTGAAAAGCTGTTAAAGTATGCAGTATGGGACTATAAGATAGAATTGGAAGAGGGAATAAGTCTAAAGTTCTTTCCAATCTATAAGCTTACTAAAACAGAGTTAGTAGCGCTTAAGGAGTTTATCCAGGAGAACTTATAAAAGGGATATATTAGACCATTATAGTTATTAGTAGGATATCCAGTGTTGTTCATCCTAAAGAAAAACGGAAAACTTAGGATGTGTATAGACTATAGATAGTTAAACAGCATTACTAGGAAGGATAGGTATCCTTTACCCTTAATTAGCGAAATCCAAGATAGGATAGGCAACGTAAAGATCTTTATAAAGATAGATCTAAGGTGGGCGTACCATTAGATTAGAATCAAAGAAGGCGATAAATAGAAGGCAGCCTTTAGGTCAAAGGAAGGACTATATAAGCCATTAGTTATGCAATTCGGGCTTATAAACGTACTAGTAATATTCTAGAAGCGAATTAATAGCGTATTAGAAGAACACCTAGATAAATTTATTATAGTATACCTTAACAACATTATTATCTACTTAGAGAGTAAGGAAGAATATAGAGAACATATTAAATAGGTCTTAAAGAGACTACAAGAAGAACAGATGCTAGTAGTAATTAAGAAATACGAGTTCTTTACTAGAAAAACCGATTTTGTTGGATTTATTATTAAACTAGGCTAACTTAGTATAGATCCAAAGAAGATCGAGGCTATAGTGAATTGGCAAGAACTAGAGAACGTTACGCAGTTGAGATCGTTCCTAGGGTTTTGTAATTATTATAGAAGGTTTATAGCGTAATAGTTATAGGATATTGAGCCATTTATACAGTTAACAAAGAAAGAGGAACCGTGGGTATAGGAAAAGGGGTAATAAGAACTGTTTAAGAGAATTAAAGAGTTATTTACCTAGGAGCTAGTTCTTAAGATCTACCAACCAGGTCTAGAGACTGTTATAGAAATAGATGCATTAGACTTTACACTAGGGGCGTGCTTCTTATAGAAATATTAAGATAGATAGCACCCAGTGGCATACTACAGTCGGAAAATAACACTACTAGAGTTAAACTATGACATCTACAACAAGGAGTTATTAGGTATAGTTATAGCACTTAAGGAATAGAGAGCATTTTTACAAGGCATAGAGAAACTATTTGTGGTTAAGACGGACTATAAGAACCTTACAGGATTCCTAATAACGAAGGAACTCAACCAAAAATAGGTTAAATGGGCGGAAATGCTTATAAAATACCATTTCGAAATTTAGTATACTAAGGGTATAAATAATGCATAAGCAGACGCTCTAAGTAGAAAGGCTAAACTATAAAGTAATAAAAAGCTATTAGGAGCTTTGTTGCAAAAGGATTAAAACGGATTAATTAGGTATAATTATCTAAAGATTATAGTAACTAAAGAAGGTCAGATCTATAAATTACTAGAGAGTAATTAAATACAGAAGATCTAAGAAGTATAGGTAAAGGATCTAGACTCAGAGCAATATAAAAATAGAGAAGTAATATATATGCCTAAGTCTATCACAGAAGAATTTGTTAAGGAATTCCACAAGGGAATAATATAAGGATACAGTAGAGCTATAGGCTTAGTATTAAGACTTTAAAAGGAGTACGTTATTTAAGGAATCTAGGAACTAGCAAGATAAGTTATAAAGGAATATCTAGATTGCTAAAGGAACAAACCGACGAGGTATAAGCCGTATAAAGGGCTATAACCTATTGAGATACTAGGAAGACCATAGGAGGTTATATTATGGGACTTTATTATTAAGTTACCAAAGTTAAGAGATCCTATTATAGGATAAGATTATAACGCGATTTTAGTAATAGTAGATAAGCTAATAAAGTGGGGATACTTTATAGCATGCACTAAAGAGATATTAGCAGAAGATGTCGCTAGAATCTATATAAAGAAAGTGTTTATAAGACACGGAGTACTAGATAAGATTATATCGGATAGAGATCCAAGATTTATAGCAGCATTTTAGGAAGTGTTTCTGGCAGAATAAAGAGTTCGCGTAGTAACGTCTACAGCGTATTATCCGCAGATAGATAGATAAACGGAAAGACTAAACCAGACACTAGAGTAGTATTTAAGGCATTATATTAATCACATATAGAATAATTAGGTATTGTTATTACCAGTTATATAGTTTGCATATAATATAACACCGCAAGAAGAAATAGGGACATTACTATTTAAGGCAAATTACGGATATAAGCCAAGGACATCGTTATTGCCACATTAAGTAAAAAAGATGAGTAGCACAGCTAAGTAAAGAATGGAGACATTAATAAATCTTTATATAGACCTTAAAGAAATAGCTAAACTAGTATAAGAACAAATAAAAAGGTACTATAATACTAGAAGATCTAAGGGACCAGATCTTAAGGAGGGAGATAAAGTGTGGTTACTATATAAAAATTTTAAGAGTTAATAACCAAGTAAGAAGTTAGACTATATTAGGCTAGGACCTTTTAAAGTTAAGTAAAGAATTTTATTAGTTATATATAAGTTGAACCTACTAGCCAAAATAAAAATATACCCTATATAGCATATCGCAATGCTAGAGCTAGTATACGGAAATATTAAGCCACCAGTCTATAAAGCAGACACGTATAGAGGGCAAGAGGAAGATAAATAGCAAGTTTTAAAGATTATCAGTTATAAGGATATAGATAACAAAACATAGTATAAAGTAAAGTAGATAGGCTATAGTAAAACTACTTAGAAACCACTAAGCAACCTAAGGAACGCTATGGGAAAGGTATAGGAGTATCAGAAGAAAGTAGGTTAGGTAACATTAACAAAGAAGAATTGCCAAAAAATAAGTTACCTAAGGGGGACCTAAGAGGAGCAATTGCCAAGCTATTTAGAGTTGTTTCCCTTATAGAAGGAGAGCCAATCCTTTTATTACCCAGCTTAGATAAACCCTATTAAACCAGTTTCTACTCCTTAGAATAAACCTTCTTACGAATACGTTTAAGGCGTTAAAGACAAGCATAAGCTAAACGTTAAGCTTTAAGGACGCGTGTAAACTCTTCTAAGGTATATTAAACCTTAAGTAGCGCGGAGGCCAGCTTACCGTTAAGCTTTATAGTGGTAGATTAAATATAAGACCCTATAATAAGTTACTTAGGGAACTCAAAGACTGTTAAGAGTAATAGGACGCGCACACTTAGTATTAGAGATAGAGTAAACATCGCAGGACGATCAAACGTTTGCTTTAGTGCACTTAAAGCAAAAGGAGGGTTGTTAAAATAAAGGACTTGCCAGCGCAACACAAACTAACCCCTCTTTCGCGTACCTTAAGCAAGGAATCGCCATCACTTCACCAAGCGATAGTATAGAGGAGACTGTATAAAGGCAACGCTCAACCTAGGAAAGAGAAGAAGAAGCTTTAGGTATAATAAGTAAGGATATTAACCAGATTAATTAAACGGACATTATACCTCTAGTAGACAACTTGGAGATATTAGGAATCTTTAAAGACAAAGATAAAGAGGAGGGAGATAGTATTACGGACGCTTTAAGTACAATGTTATAACTACTTAGAGAAGAGTTGGTAAAAGCTAGTTAGTTAATATAGGCACAGTCTAGAATAGATCTGGTGGAACTATGTAATAAGGAATAGTAACTAAGGTCATGTGGTGTTAAACATATTAACTATATTAAATAGAAGGGACGTTATGTTTAATACAGACAACACGTACCTTACGTACAAGAGAGGATTTCTTAGGCGTATAGTTGTGTATTTAAAGGACCTTAGTCCCTACCGTAGATAGTTCTCTCTTTGTAGTGAATCTCAGAATATAATTAGAGTTAATCTGTTAGGCAACCACTCCACCAGTTATTATTACGTTGTTGTTTTTGTCGTACCTATATACCCAGCCCAATAACAGAACCCACCGTAGTCTAAGCTATAAGGTTCCGTTATAGAACTAGCTCTATAATTAATGAATATCTCTACCCTATTAGCCCCCATAATATTAAGCAGAAAGCGCCGCCGAATAGGTAATATGTTAATAATTAAATTGCCTACTCCTACTATAAATACAATATTAGTTAACCGGTAGACGCCTATTTAAATACCAACTAGAGTATCCACTAAGCGGATATCGCGCTGGGTAATAAAGGAAGAGAAGGTTAAGATTATTTTAGAGCATTTACGGGACTGGTGATGGTCCTTTAGTGACATTTCCTTAGTATGGCTATAGCTTAGTGTCATAAAAAAAAGATAATATGTGGGGAAAGAAGAGGGCAAAAAAGAAGAAGGTAAAGGAGCTTATTGCTACCCTTCTAGGGGACAAAGAAATCCATAATATGATTATTAAGACCATGGATATCTATTTAGAACTAATTAATATAGTCTTAAATATCCTTTATAAAGAGCTTTGTAATCTTTAGTAGAAGATAGTAATCTTTAGTCCATAGAAGTTAGATCTAGAGTTTAAAGACATTTAACTCTTACAGGGCTATAAAGCAATTAGCCAATATACCCCTTTACTCTACTAACTAATAGAAGGATTATTAGCGTAATTAATAACTAATAAATTGCGAAATTCGCACCTAGGGCGGGTTATTCTTCTTATATCTATCCTTTTATTAGGCCGCGCTTAAAGCTCCGCTAACTGTTTTACTTAGCTTCTTAGTCTTTATCTTTAAGGCATAGGTATAAAGCGTTGGGTTCTATTACTGCTTTATAAACTAGGGCTTATTAATAGATATAAGATACTTAATTACTAAAAGATAGGATTGGCCAAATGCTTTAAAGAAGGTTATAATACCAGTAATGGATATACTGGCGCTAACGTTGTTAAAGACTTATCTCTAATTAATATCCGCTCTTAATAATATCTATATTATATACAACAATTTTAACTACCTTAAGTAAACGTAACATTAATTAATTGGAGACACTGGTGTTTTCCATTCCTATACTACTAGAAAGCTTATCCGCAAATAAAATGGGTGCCGTAAAGCTATAAGAAAGTTGTTAATATTAAGTAAATTTAATCTTTAGTAGGTATTATGGGTAAAGGCTAAGAGAACTAATAGCCCTACCCCTTTAAGTCTTTGTATAATATAAAGCTTGATTCTATGTCTAATAGCTAAAGCCGCTTTAGTAATGTCGCGATATCCTATGCTTCTTGTAAATAATGTAATATAGCTAACTCTCTTTATAGAAGCGGCTTGACTTTTAACTAAACTTTTAATCCTTGACGTACCCGTGGACTCTAATTACCATTTCTTAAAAGAATCTGTAAGCGTCTATTAGCTAAAAAGCTTTTAAAAAATAGCGTTATCTAATAAATTACTATCGGCAGCAATAAGATCCTTAATAAGGGGATGTTTATTTAACCACTTTGGTTTGCTAATAATAACCTTTAGATCTTTCCCCACGGATATATTAACAAATGTCTTGATCTTAGGGAGGTTCGTTAATAATACGTTAAGCAGGTTTATATATCCAGATAAAAGAGGAGGTAGAGAAGTAACTTTATTCCCTAAAGAAGGCTAGACACTCCCTAGAGAAGGCTAGATATCCTTACTCTCTAGAGAAGGCTAGACGACATCCTTATTTCTAGAAGAAGGTTAGACACTTCCTAGAGAAGGCTAGACAACATTATCCTTATTCCCTAGAAAAGGCTGGACGACATCCTTATTCCCTAGAGAAGGCTGGGCATCCTTACTCTTTAGAGAAGGCTGGGCATCCTTACTCTTTAGAGAAGGCTGGGCATCCTTACTCTTTAGAGAAGGCTGGGCATCCTCACTCCCTAGAGGAGTATAGGGCAAATTGTAGTGGCCGCGTTCATTCTCTAAGAGAGGCGGATAATATTAATAGGTATTGATAGGAAGCTTCTAGAGCCTTTAAAAGGGTCAGCAAGGAAGCTTCTAGAGCCTTTAAAAGGGTCAGCAAGGAAGCGGCTATATGGTAGGTTAATCTACAGTAGAAGCAGATGCAGTGCTCGCTAGATTAGCTTTGTAAACGGCTTTAAGTAGGTAGAAAAGCTGTTAAATAGTATATATCTTTAAAATACTAAGGAGTCTTCTATTAAAGCCTTTATCTATAGCCC
>Ga0307507_10001780_pt1 | contig 47360 bp, 8 predicted proteins | sample 7_EM_MG_FD_207223 | JGI IMG/M metagenome (GOLD analysis project Ga0307507, IMG submission 207223) | Populus trichocarpa ectomycorrhiza microbial communities from riparian zone in the Pacific Northwest, United States - 7_EM | ecosystem: Host-associated > Plants > Roots > Unclassified | place...
TAATTAGTCAGTGCTTTAGGAGTGCACTAGACGCGTAAGCTAGTGGTTAGTGCACCGAACGCGTAAACGCGTAGTTGGTGTACCGAACGCGTAAGCACGCGGTTGGTACAACAGGTGCTGTAATTATACAGAAGGTAATATAGTTTACCTAAATATACAAAACCTAAAGACTTAACGGCCCTTAAAGAAACTTAATTGGAAGTTTATAGGCCTATACTAAATTAAGAAGAAACTAAGCCCGTACGCCTATAAGCTTAAACTACCAACTAAGATAAAAACATACCTAATATTTTATATAAGCTTGCTGCAACCCTTAAAAGATAATCCTATAACTTATAAAGTACCACTACTACCTCCCATAATTATTAACAACGGTAATAGTTCTTACTTTATTAACTTAATTAATAATATACAATAGAAAACATAATTTAAATAATTTAAACTTCTTATTAAGTAGAAAGAATATAAATATAAACCTAGAAAACCTATAAATAGATTAAGGCTAACGCGCCTTCCCTAGTAAAAGAATTCCATAAAGACTATCCTTTACGGCCTGCTTTGGCTAGATAGATATAATATAAAAGTAAACAACTGCTACCTAATACAAAGATATAAAACATAATAGCAGGAAATTTGAAATTAAAAAGAACTTAAAATATATTATAACACTTATAACGTAATAAGTTATAAATTCTTGACTAATTTAAATTGTTTTAGACCTTTAGCTAAAGGGGAGGGGGTACTATAATAGGACTAGCCCAGTTATAGTAGGAATGTTTCAGTAAAATACTTAACAGATAAATTCTAACGCTTTAATTAAATTCTGCTAAATTCCGCTAACTCAATTAAATTCCACTAAATTCCACTAATATAATGGAATTTGGTCAAAACCTATTAAAATCCGCGTGGGCTTATGCCCACGCGTCTACTGCTAAGACCTCGAATATTTAGTTACAAGTTTCCTATATTCCTTTCTCTTCTTTACGCAACGTCTTGTACTCTGCAAGAGCTATATACCCTTAGATTTAGATAGAATTTATATTGTTCCTTCGAATCTTCCCTAAAGCCTCTTCGCGCCCTCATACCCCACCAGAATCGCAATACGTCTATACCTTAATATAGCAATGGCATTAACGCAGCGCTTTCGATTACCTCAAAAACAGGGTAGACTTCTTCTTGCATCTTAATCGCTTTAAAAAAACCAAGTTCCAAGCCAGCGCAAAGCTACAGCACTATATAATACTCCAAGAACAACGCTTTAACGCCGCCTCTACCACGTCTCTATAATTCAAGAGTTTAATATATAGAAACGCAAGCTATAGCCATTTAAGGAGCAGGCGCTTATTTAGTGGATCCTAGACCTTAATTAATAAGGATTTCCCCCCTATATTATTAATATACAGCGTATAGCAGACACTTTACTTATAGCGCGCAGCCAAAATCCCCCCCCCTAGCTAGTTAGCTAGAACTAGGCACGCCGCTTTATAAATACTTAGCTAGAGCTACAGATAAAACAAAATTAAAAATTCTACTTATAGCGCGCGAAATATAAGGATCTAGTTATAATTAACGCATAATTTAAGTGCGTAGAGGAGATGTAACTGGCGTACTCTAATGGCGCTAGAGCGCGTCACCTACTACTTTGCCGTTTCCTAGGCAATTTGCGGCAACTTGTGGCAATTTGCTGTTTCCTAAGCAACTTGCCGTTTTCTAGGCAATCTGCTAAGTTCTGCCATATTCTGCCAAGTTGCTATTGGCTCGCTTACTGTTAGCGCCTTAACAACCCTTTATATCTTGCTAGTCTCTACCAGTCTCCTTCTTTTCTTTAGCTTAGTATTCTTATATAGTAGCAATCTACAAGCTTTAGTTTAGAAGCATTTATATAAGCCCATTATATTATACTAAGCTCTCCCTATATTGCCTAGGAAGGCCTTAATAATATCCCACCCTAAAAGAAGACCTTTATCTACAACGATACATTAACGCGTTATACTTAGACATTAAGAAACTCGCACTACTACGCCTAAGAAGGCCCTAATAATATCCTACTTTATAGGCCAGACTATACTTAACCTACACCCCTAAAAAAACCCTAGAATTAAAACTAAATTATATAATTCCAATAAACCTTAGGAAGCTAATAATAGCACCTAAAGCGAGCTTATTTAAAAGACCTATTTCTACCTAAGAGGAATACAAGATCTAGTTAGGATTAGAAATTAAAGACAATAATAACGTTATAGGTGTACACGAGCAGATTTATACCCTTACAGCTAATTAGAAGGTTAATTGTCTTTAAGCCTAAAGTATATAAGAGACTCTAAAGGAGATTCTAGAAAGTCTTACTACCTTATAAAACAGCCCAGCCTCCCCTTTATAAAGCCTTAGTTAACCTATTTACTTAACCAAATATAATACTCTAGAGAGTATAGACACAATAATAGAGCAATTAAAGTCCGTTAAGCTCCCTAACCCCCTACTATTATTAGATAGTATAGACCTAACCTTTAAAAACTAGAGAATCTAGGTATAAGAAAAGCTTTATATTAACTATAACTATTTCCCCTCTAAAGAAGCTAAAATACTCTACCTCTTTAGTTAAACTATTGGGGACGCCTAGCAATACCTTTAGGCCAAGTTTAAAGATAAGTTACCTATTTAGTTTACATCTGTTAACAAGATAATACAGCATTTAGCTACTATCTATATTAATCTAAATAAAGTACGGGATGCCTATTATAACTATAACCGCCTAATAATAAAATTAAACTAATTCTTTACTAAGTTTTAGACCTAATTCTTATACCTAGCAGGCAAAGGCCAGGTTCCCCCTAAGAACTACTATTTAGACCTATATAATAAGCTTAAGACCCACACCTACCACCCCTACGAAGAGCAGGGGAAACACAGGCCACTAACAACAACGATAAGAAGGCAAAGATCCTTACAGAAAGGTTCTTCCCCCAACCGGCTCCAGCAGACCTCAGTGACATCACGGGTGAAACACCAGTGACTCGCCTACAGGTCGACAGCGACATGACAACAGAGGAAATGGCCAGAACCATTAGCCGCCTTTTAAACAATACAGCACTAGGACCAGATAGAATTCCAAATAAGGCCTTAAAAACCTATGGACCACTTATAGCACCTTAGCTTGCAGATATAGCCAAAGCATACTTTGCTATAGGCTACTACCCGCAACTCAGAAGATCCATAACGACGGTTATCCTATAAAAAGAAGGCAAAGCAGATTACTTAATCCCAGGAAGCTACCGCCCTATTACCTTAGAAAACACCCTTAGCAAAATCTTAGAAAGGGTAATAGCGGACCACATAGCAGATATGGCCGAGGAACACACCCTATTACCATAAAGTTAAATGGGGGTAAGAAAGAACCGCTTAACACTATTAGCACTTACGCTACTCGCTACCACTATTAAGTCTACATAGGCAATGCAAAGGGACTTTATAGTATTAATGCTTAGCTTAGATATTAGTGGTGCCTATAATAACATACCCCATAAGCGCCTCCTATATATCCTTAGGGCAAAGGGCTTTCTAGAATAGATTATACAATCTATTTAAGGGTTTATAGGCCAGAAAGAAACATTACTAGTCTTTAGCAGATACCAGAGCCCCCCCATTATAGTTATAATAGGAATACCATAAGGATCACCCCTCTCACCCATACTCTTTCTTTTCTTTATAAGCAACCTACTTAACTCCTTTAAGGAAGGGGCAACCTAGGGGATAGGCTTTATTAACAATATAAACCTAATTACATACGGCCCAACAGCCGCAGAGAATTATAGAACACTAGAGAAAGCCTATAACACCTATATAGAATAGGTAAGATAATACGGAGTCAAATTCTTACTAGAGAAATACCAGCTAATCCACTTTATAAAAAAACGCAACCAATCTGCAGATCTCCAGCATATAATTTATATTTAAGGCTTTAGGGGTTAACCAGTTCAAGGCCTAAGGGTATTAGGAGTATGGGTAGATAGCAAGCTCTAATAGAGCATATATACGTTACAAGCGGCCCGTAAGGGCTAAGCACAGTACATTATAATGTCCAGGATTGTTAATTCTATATAGGGTCCATGCTTCCAGAGGTCACGCCTACTATATATAGCAGTTGTCCGGCCAACCATGACGTATAGATCTAGTATTTGGGCCATAGGAGAATCTGAGAAAGGCCCCCCTAAATTACTTCTTAAACTACTCTAAAAGGTCCAAATAGCTTGTCTCCGGAGCATAATAGGCGGGTATAAGCGAACGGCCATAGTACTGCTTAAAAAGGAAGCTAATATCCCCCCCCTACAATTATATATTAAAGCCGCTGCAATGCAAAGGGTGCAAAGGGAGCGCAACTCTAATGTTATAAAGTATATTAAGACACGCCTAAATAAACTATAGAGTAACCCTAGGGTGCCCCACAAGAGAACAAACCAACAACCCTAAAGTAGGGAAGATATATTAGAGAAATAGGTAAAGAAAGTAGAAGAAGAATAGTGCCGTATTAGGGCCCAGGCCTATATAGAGAAGGAAGGGAGATATGTAAGAGATTAGTAAAGACAACAGTAAAAGAGAGAAAGAAGCTAAAGTAGAGTATAAAAGAGCACTGGAAAACCATCTATTATAATACAACACTAGTTGGACCAACACTGGAGAGGCGTATAGGAGTTAAAGGTATAGAGGCTGTCTTAGGCAAGAGAAACCCAAGCCATAGTATAGTTAATGCTATGGGGGGTAAATACCTAAGGGCTCCAAGAAGGCCTAACAAAGGTAAAAAACACAATAGCAACACTCTTAAGAATAGGAATAATAGGACTAAAAGATTGGCTTTACTAGGTAGGTGTCCTAGTAGGTAGCCTAAAATGCAAATATGGCTGGCTAAGACAGACACTAAAACACGTAATACTGTTATGCCCCCTATATACCAACTGAGAAGCAATGCTCTTAGTAGCTGGCACAGAGAACTATAATACACTACTCTTAATATAAAAAGGTCTCAAGGCGGTTACCCAGTGGCTTATTAGCTAAAATGTACTAAACCAGTTCTAGGTTGTAAAGGAAATAGTAATAGAAGGCAAAGGGGCGAGTACTAGGCGCCCCTTAATGACTCTACAGTAGTAGAGTTAAGTTTGCGATACTAGCGCGTCCATAGGCTTGTTACGGCAGCAGTGGTTCCCAAGGAGGTTATAAAGTAAGATAGTAGAGCACCATAGGTAACTTGTAGGCGCCCTATATACGAGTCCCAAAAGGCGGGGAGATGGATTATGGGGTTTTCTTATTTTCTCAAATAGAGTTTTCTCCCCACATGTAAATAAGGAGTAGTCTGCGTAGGCCCAATAGGGATCCGAATCGGACGTTAAGCAATGAATAATTATATAATAAGCTTACAGTCTAACTATAAGAAAAGATCGCGGTAGCCTTAGATAACCTACTAACTTACTAAAGACTCGCAGCCTAATATTGATTACTAGATTTAGAACTAAAATAAATTAATACTTATTTTAACCAACTAAAGAAGTCCCATAGCAACTAAAACCTATTTACTATACTAATGGGAGCTAGCGTTAGAAGATAAACTATAACCGCCCTTATACTAAAAGTGGTTATAACTACCTACTCATAAGCCTTATCTAAATCGCTACGTACTATACCTTTAGCTAATACTTATTATAACACCCCAATTAAGCCTACTACGGTCACGTGCTTTAATTATAGAAAGGATAGTTACTTTACTACATCCTACCTAGAGCCAAAGGATACTAGTAATATTAAGGATATAGAGGAAGAAGAAATATCTAATAAGTTAGGAAAAAAAGAACCCTAGGGAAAGACTCCCCCCTAGGGTATCCTACTAATCTTAAAGAGATTAATCTAAGTTAGCTAATAGGTAGAAAATACTTTACGGTTCTATATATAATATCTTAAAATAGATATAGAGTTAATACAACTGCCCTTATTAACACTAAAGTAAATAGCTTTGCCTTTATAAACACTACTTATACAAATAATATTACTAAGTTTTTAAATATAAATACTACCTAACTAGAGAAGCCTATTTAAGTAAAAGGCTATAACAGCTAAGCCAGTAACCCGGTTACCTATATCTTAAAGCTATATATCGCCATAGATAGATAACGCTAATTTAGTATCCCCTTCTATATCCTAGACCTAGGGTCCTATAATATAATCCTTAGCCAAAAATAGATGTCCTACTTTAATATTTAGCTAAACATTTAATAAAGACGGTTTATCTAGCCAGAGAATAGACTAAAGTTACCCTCCTTTATTAGAGAAATCCGTACTAACCATAAAATATTAGCCGTAAAGGCCGACCCTATCTACTAGTAGGATATTAGGGACCGCGACCTAGCCTTTACTTAAGAAAATGCCCGCTATAAGGCTAGTAAGAACCCTATACTAATAAGAATACTCCCCTAAAAAACTACAGTTAAGGAGGACTCTACTTATAGAAGTAGAATAGATAGTAATATAGACAACTTCTAAATTATAAAGATCCGGCTAAGGGGGAAGAGGATATACTAATAAGATATAGCAGATAACTTTTAGAAGATATAATAAGAGCTAAAAGGAGTAAAGACAACGCTAATACGCCAAAGGCCCCTAAGGCCGCGGACACCCCTACTATCACATAACCCCCCTATAGTAGATATTACGGCAATTAACGCTATAGGTTTCCACTTTAATATATATTAAAAGGATAATAAGGTCTTTATAACTAGCTTATATAAAATTAACTAGATTATTAACAAGAAGGAAGAACGGCTAGTAGAGAAAACTAATAAGGAGCTAGTTAAGCGCCTCCTTCCTATATACCTCTTAGACCATAAAGACGCGTTCTTAAAAGCAGCCTTAAATACACTGCCCCCCTACTAAACCTATAATTATAAGATTTAACTAAAGGCTAATAACTCTTTAGGCTATAGTCCCCTTTACTAGTAAACTATAGAGGAACTAAAAGTAACTAAGTAGTACTTAATTAATAACCTTTATAAGGGGTTTATTAAGCCAAGTTAGGCCCCTTTTACTTCCCCTATTTTATTTATAAAGAAACTTAATAAAGGCCTCCGCTTTTATATTAACTATTAAAAACTAAACGTTATTACTTAAAAAGATTATTACCCTCTCCCCCTAATTAATAAGACCCTTATATGTCTAAGCCGAGCTAAAATCTTTACTAAGCTTAATATCCGCCAAGCTTTTTACTAAATTAGGATAGACCCTATATTAGAGGATCTAATAATATTCTATACCCGCTATGGTTCTTATAAATATAAAATTCTCCCTTTTAAACTAATAAATAGGCCAGCTACGTACTAACGGTATATAAATAATATTCTTTTTGTAGCTAGAATATATTGCATTGCAATAGGAGGCAAATTGCCGCCACATATGGCAAGTTGCCGTTACGTAAGGCAAGTTGCCGTCACGTGTTACCACGGCACTAGCGTGGTAAGGAACCTTAAGTTCCTCACCCTTCTTTGTATTAGAAAGACAACATCCATCTACAACACCGCATAGTATATATTATTATAATATATATATTCTACACGTTGTTAAAGCATACTAACACTGATTAGTGAGCGCGTATAGATTAGGAAACACGCAGATAGCTTAAAAGACAGTTATACTGTCCACCTTACAGCAGATTAGAAGATAGTTGTACTTATCCACCTTTCGTATCAGCCTATTTTAGTTAAAGAGAAGAAGAGAAACCACTTAGGAGTACTTATCTAGTATCCATAATAACTTCTAGATATCTCATTCTATCTATTTTAGAAGACTACTACGCAGAGCACTTTACCCTACTTAATTAACTTAAACCATCCCCTTAACCGTCTCCTTAACCGCCTCCTTAACCGCCTCCTTAACTGTTCCCCTACCTTTACCTTTCAAATACCCTTACCTTTACCCTCACTTACCTAAACAATATATAATAAACAAGATGTCAGAAACAGAGAAAGACTAGGAGGAAGAAGCAGCTAAATAGAAAAATAGGATTAACCTAATAGAAGCCTCTAAAGATAAACTAACTAACTACCTACAATGCAAGATATACCTATACATAAAGATACACAACTAGCTTAACTTAACACTCTAGAAATCATTCTAGGGAGATTTTAAGGACTTTATAGTTAATATCTTTACGCAAATCCCCTTATACTGGCTTTAGCAACTATATAACTGCCTAAACATTAGAGGAGTATAGGTTAATATTAACCATAAACAAAATAAAACACTCCCTCAGTCTTTACATGATATAGCATAAGAAGAAGACCAAACTAAATAGAGCAGAGAGATAATTAAATTAGCCAATAATAAGTATAGACCGACGTTATTAAGATTAATTAAGGTATATATAACAGAGGGTACCTTAAAGAAGTAATAATAAGCTAAAGCTACTACAACCCAACTAACTAGTACACTGACTACCTTTACCTTTACACTATCTATCATACCTTAATCTATAACTATGTCCACTTTTACACCATCTGCTACGCCTTAACCTATAATAACAATATAGCAACTCCACGTATAATCTACAGATAAGGAGAACCGCCCTATTACTATAACCGGCTATAGCAAGGAAATTGCGAACGCAGCCAAAATATATATAGAGGAGCAGAAATACGGTAGTATAAACAAAAGCCTTGACTACAAATTAACAATATTCTATAATATCTACAATTAAGCGGACGTACCCTAAGAAGCCTACCCTAAGGCATTCCCTACTATGCTAAAAGGACTAGCTTTAGACCACTTCTACACAAATTAACTGTCCTGCCTACCATTTACCAAAGCTTGCGAGCACCTTTAGAATTTCTTTAAAGAACCTAGACAAGTAGAACACTATTATACTTATAATAGTAATAGCAGGAAACATAAATAAGTTAATAAGCAAATATCTCCAATTGTTAATCTATAGACTTCATTAACTATAGCATAGCCTTAGACCTACCTTATATACTATAGACTTCCTTTATAACAAAATCGTCACTTCTTGCTAGGGAATACTAGTATACAAATATACAGTCTCTAACCCACTAGACAACCTTAGAGCCCTTATTAACAAACTTTAATCGTCTATTATAGTATATAAAAAAGAGTATATGGAGAAGATATAAGCCTTCTTCACAGACCGACGGTTCTATAAAAGAGATAATAACTATAACCACAGCAACTATAACAACCCTCTATATAACCGCAACCGAAAGAAACCACGTTGCTTTATATATAATAAAGAAGGATGTTGCTTATAGAGACATACTAAGGAGGAGTAAAAAGAGTCTAAGGCCAAGTTCAGAACTACTAATAGAGATAGGTTTAGCAAATTCGATGACTAATTTAAGAAACGACTTAACTAATATATTATAGATTATAAGGATAACAATACCAACTTAGAAGAAGAGCTTAAGAAAGCTTTTTAAGCACTAACTATTAATACAAGTTATAAGGCAACTAATAAGAACTTACAACTAAATATTAATTACTACTATACCTCCCTTAGCCAAGTAGAATAGTAGAAAGTAATTTCTATAGCCGCCACCCTAGCTAATAAAGCCTTTGGCCATTTAGTCACAACTATAGATAATATAGTACCTCTTATAACCGACCAGGACCCCTTTACCTACAATGCAACCATATCTACGTCCCGCTATACTACAAACAAGTTTATAGGTATAATAATTAATATAGGAGCATCTAAACAATCTATAGCAGGATATAGCCAATTCTTGGCATTCCAGAGACTCAATACTAATATACAGCTTAATACCACCATATAAGGCATAGTTAATGTATAGTTCGGCATTAGATTAACCTTATTAATTAGATTAGCTAAAGTAATTACCCTAATTAACATAATTGAGTTTTATATTATCAAGGTTAACACCCCATTTTTGCTTTGCTTGGCAGACATGGATTACCTATAAGTATACTACAATAACCTAAAAAATATGCTAATCACCCCTTAAAGCGAAGTACCCGTTATATATTACTTTAGCCACCCTTTCCTACTTTAGAATATATTCCTGTGTACTTATTTAACTAAGTTATTTAAACAAAACTCCTACTACCTCACTGACGTAGAATTGAAGCGACTATATTACCATTTTAGCTACCCTTTAGCTAAGCGTCTTATACGAATACTTAAACGCTTAGGGCATAATATTAATAGCAAGACCTTAGATTATCTCACACGCTACTACCACTATTGTTAAAAATATAGAAAGTTGCCTAGTAGATTTAGATTTACCTTATATAATAATATTAATTTCAACTATTTAATCATGGTTAATATTATATATATTAATAGCGCACCCCTTTTATATATTATTAATAAAGGAACACAATTTCAAGCTGGCAAATAGCTGTAAAACATTAGTGCTAAGCATACATAGGATATATTATGAATGTGCTAGATTAACACATACCTAGGACCTCCTAATATTATTACACATAACATAGGCAAGAATTTTATAAGCAAGGAATTCAAATAATACGCCATAATATTTAGAATAATTACAAGAAGTGTACCTATCAAAGCCTATAATTTAGTTAGAATAGTAGAACGCTACCATAGCCCCCTCCGTTACATATACTATATCATTACTGCAGAACTGCCAGATATTAGTAAGGACATAGCCCTATAAATGGCTTTTAAAGCAATTAACAATTCCACAGGCCCTGACAGTCTTATACCTATCTTACTAGTATTTGGAGCTTACCCACATATAGTGGAATCCGACGCACCTAACCCTATAGTTATACAACAAGCAGCAGCTCTTAAAAAGGCTATAAAAGAAGTTAAGAAGCTTAGAGCTAAGTGCTAAGTAGCAGATGCCCTTAACATACGTAACAGACCTAAAACAACTGCAATCTATAACCTACCACTTAACTCACCCATATTGGTATAGAGAGAAGGACCTATAGGCTAACCTAGCTACTAGTCTAGTCCATATAACCTATTTAGCATTAAAAATAAGACCTATACTATATAACTTCCCTATAGACCCACCAACTTCCGTAGTATGGTTGTGAAACCATATCTAGTAGACCCTAAGATTATAGAGGATACGCAACTAGAAGACAATAAAAGTAAACCACCTTAAACTAAGCCTAAACCCCTACCTTAAACTAAACCTAAACCCCTACCTTAAACTAAGCCTGGACCTTAACCCATTAAGTATAGAAGAGGTAGACTATGTAAGTACCCTATTAAAGCTAGTGCCGCGAATATTTTAATATATCTATAAGATAAGGACAATAATTAACTTACAAAGTCCAATTAGTTTGTAGTATTACGCCAGAAGGAAATTAAGGGATTACTTAAGAAAGGAGTTTTCGAACTAGTTAACCCTAAAGATATACTATAAAGCAACAGAGTATTTAACTTTAGATTTATTAACAAGATTAAGAACCCTAGTTTTAATAAAGCCTTTAAAAAGCCAAGACTAGTTATATAGGCATATAATAACCCAGAAAAAGACCTTGTATTAACCTAATCACCTATAATCTAACAAGTTAGCCAACGCCTTATTCTCTGTATTACGGCTATAACTTAAAACAGTGGCATATATCTCTACTTACAAGATATTTTACAGGCCTATATATAATTAGCTATAAGACTAAATTAAGACTTCTATATTAGGGCACCTCTTAAACTTAGTACGGCACTTAGAGTCTTACAAGGTACAATTCTAAAGGTTATTAAACCTTTATACGGCATTCCTAAGGCAGGCAATTATTAGTTTAAGACTTATTATAACCACCATATTAAAGAACTAAACATAAGCCAATCTACTTATAACCCCTACTTACTCCACCTCAACAACCCCACAAATTTTGGAATAGTTGGTTTATAGACTAATAACACCCTCCTACTAGCCAACTTAGTCTTTGCAGCTTTAGAATAGGAGAAGATTAAAAAAGCTAAGTTCCCAACTAAGGAACGCGAATAACTTACACCGGAACACCCAATTAAGTTTAACAGAGACATTATCCAATAACAGGATTATATAATCACGCTTACGCAGGAGCGCTAATGCTAGAACTTGACCCTTATTAATATTAAGGAAGCTATTACAACAACTAGTTCCAGAGGCACTGTTCGCATAGCACTTACACTTAAGGACTAATACATCGCCTAACGAGCAAGAGGAGCTTATATTGCGTCCATATGCTAGCCTAAAGCTTCTTTTAATTTATCCTACGCTGCCCAGGTAATTAACCTTGACGAGAAAGACGCAAAACTGCTTAATAAGAGGATTTAGTAGCAAATTAAGAACCTAATAAGAGGTTTAAACTTTATTAAACTCGATATAGAGACATTATAACTACTTATATTCACTAATTCCTTATTTGCAAATAATAAGGATCTTTTATTACAGATTAGATATATCCTAGTACTAGCAGACTCATTAAATAAGGCGAACATCGTCCACTGGTTCTTAGTTAAGTGCAAGAGAATTACTAGAAGCGTACTAGCCTCCAAATTATATGCTATAGCCCATGGTTTCGATATTGGCGCTGCAATTAAGGCCACAGTTAAATTACAACTTAACATCAGCCTACCGCTTATCCTTTATACCAATTTAAAGTCGATCTATAAATGCCTCGTTAAACTAGGAACTACATAGAAGAAGAGACTTATAATTAATGTTATATGCCTACGTCAGTTATATAAAAGACGCGAAATAGCTAAAGTTAAGTGGATTGATGGAGACAGTAACCCTATGGACGCTATAACTAAAAGCAAACCGTTATTAGCTTTTAAGCGACTTATTAACACAAACCGAATCGAGTTGAAGACAGTAGAATGGGTAGAACGTGCTACTGACAATAGCACTGATATAAAGGCATAAGGAAGGAAGAAAGGAAGGAAGGAAGGAAGGAAGGAAGAAAAGAAAGAGAAGCGTATATATAGATTTTCAAACTACACAGTTATAGGATACTAGTCCTCTGCATTTTCTAAAGTACTCCCAGTGTAGCTAGAATATATTGCATTACAATAGGAGGTAAATTGCCGCCACGTATAGCAAGTTGCCGTTACGTGAGGCAAGTTGCCGTCACGTGTTACCGCGGCACTAGCGTGGTAAGGAACCTTAAGTTCCTTACCCTTCTTCGTATTAGAAAGACAACATCTATCTACAACACCGCATAGTACATATCATTGTAATATATGTATTCTGCACGTTGTTAAAGCATACCAACACTTTTTAACTACCTTAATAAATTCTACATAGCGTACCTAGACGATATTCTTATATACTTAGATAATAAACTTAAGCACTAAGTCCACATTAAAAGGTCCTAGAGAGACTGTAGAATATAGGCCTATAAGTTAATATTAAAAAAATGCAAATTTAGAGTAAAACAAATAAAGTACCTTAAATTCATTATTAGTACAGAAGGAATTAAAATTAACCCTAAGAAGGTAAAGGCGATATATAACTAGAAACCCCTTTATACTATAAAAGGCATCTAGTCCTTTTTTAGCTTTTATAATTTCTACTATTAGTTTATCTATAATTATAGGGTTATAGCTAAGCCTCTTATACAACTATAAGGGATATTATTGCGGACACCTTAGGTTGCCCTTAGGACAACCTCCGGACGCCCCTTAGATAGTCGCCGGTCACGTGCTAGAGGCACGTGCCTATAGTATATAGTCTCCACAATCCCTAAGGCCTCACCTCCTTAAGGATTTATCTCTTTTACTAATCTATCCTATTCTACAATCGTGTCCTTATAGCCCCTGTCTATAAAGTCCCCTTATATTTAAATCCTTTCTACTCTATTTAGAAGGGCAGCTAGCTCTAAGGACCAGATTGTTTATTTATATCTTTTATTTACATCTACCGTCCTCCCTTAAAATCTCGCAACAACCTAAATAGAAACTCTATAAACACCTTATAGAAAGCCGTCGCGCTAAGGTAGAAAGGTACCTCCAATAATAAGAGATTGCGATAATATAAACCTCTAGGCAAGACGGCCGAATAAGCCCTAACACCTAGATGCACTAAAAGCTTAAAGACTTTTATACACCTACAGTTACTAGCAACGCTAAAGAAAACGCAGACACCCTCTATAACGGTTATAATACTACTAAAAAGCAACTAGAACCCCTCCGGCCCCACTTAAGCCAATTAGAAGATTAAGCGCTAAAGGCAACTTTAAGATCTTCCCCTAAATTAAAAATGCCAGAGAAATACACTAACGCGCCTAATTAGGGACCCAACTAGAACCCTCCCAGAAGACCACTGGCCTATAATTGGTATAGTAGTAATATATAAACTACTTACAAGCTAAGTGGGCCTACCCCTTTAGGTAATCTAACCTAACCACTAACTTAAGACTTAAGCCTTATAGGGAAACCCGTATTAGCTACTAGTACTAATACTACCTCTATAGCTAAAGCTTCCCTAGGCCCAAGATTAAAAAGTTAAGAGCCCTATACTAATTTTCTTTAAGAAGGATATTAGGAAGCTGCTACAAGGCTCTTGGAAGCCATACAAGAAGAAGCCACTAATAAATATATTAGAAACCTTTAAGGGCAGGTCCAGATCTGGTAGAGCTTAATCTAGGCTAAACAAAATCTTTTATAACCTAGCTAAGGCCAAGGGCCTCCTAGGGGCTACCTAGTACCTACCTAAGGAGGTGCGAAAGACTTAGAGAGGTATCTATATAGCAAATAGAAAAAGGATATAGACTAACTAGCTAAGGCCTTTAGTAATCTAGAACTCCTCTATAGACCTAACACCTAATAGTTAGACAATTAGGTTTGTAAAATAGATAACTTCTTTAAGATGCTAATAATATAAGACGATACTAAAGAGCGTACTTAATAGATTATTAGTAAGATTAAAACCCAATCCCTAAACTAGATTGCACTTAATCAGCTTAACAAAGAGTAAATTACTATATAGCCATAGCTATAAACCTTCCTAAAGAAATGGACTTAAGATCTGTATATTATATAATATAATAATATAAAGCTATTCTAGAATAGGATATAGCTCGACTACCACAATTTCCGTTAGTTTATAAACTTTATAGAAACTTATACTTAATTAATAGATCTAAAGCCCTTTAAAAACAAGGATAGTAACATTTATAAGAAGGAGAAGATCAGATTTATCTAGGCTAGAATTAAGCTAGCAATTTATAATAAAATAGAGCGCGTAGGAGCCCTATCGCGGATTACTATATATACGGATTTTAAATAAGCGGTTTTAAACGCTAAGGATATAGTAAGAAACTAGACCTCTTCTAGTAAGAAGCTAGGGGGTAATTAAAAGCGCGGGCACTCTAGTAATAATATAGGGTAGACCCAAGCTCTAAAAAAGCCGTTCTTAAAGAGAAATCCAGAATTGTTAAAGTTAGGGACCTTAAGCAATAGGAAAGACTCCTAGGGCCAACCTAATACCTATCCGGCACCCTTACAGGAACACTCTAAAAAGTTAAGAAAAAACTTCTTTAGAGAAAAACTAAATTAGAAAAATAAGTAGGGCAATAACTGTACTAATAATCTAAAAAAAGAAAAGCCCTAGTTGCGGACCTCTCTTAGCTATAACTAGGGCAAGATACGGAAGAAAAGACTCTTTATATTACTATTAAGCTAGAAATAGTACTCCCTATAGGCAAGGTACGTTAGTTCTAAGCACTATATAATAGCAGCGCCGAAATTAATCTTATATAATATAATTTGGTAAAAGAGTATAAGCTTATCCTATTGCTAAAGTAATAAAAACCAACTATAGAATTCCTGGATAAGTATTAGATTAAACTATATAGTGCCCATAAGCTTACAGTGTTAGTGGCCAATATACACAACTATACTAAGGTAGTCGGCCCGTAACCCTTCTAGGCGGCTAACTTTATAGGCTATAACCTTATTCTTGGATACCCTTAGCTTATAGAAGTAGATTCTAAGATACGCTTTAAGACAAGAGCCTTTAAATAGTAGAATAATAAAGAATTGGAAGGGCGTATTTCACTAATAAGCTTAAAAGACATCCTAGAAGATATAGCTCTAGGAGAAACAGTATACGCTTTATACCTAAAGAAGTATTAGATCTAACCCCTATTCTATAGTAAAATAGGTATAAAGCCTAGTATAGGTGATAACCCTTCTATAATAGATACCCTATAGGGAACTACCGGACAGGTCGTGAAGACACTATAGGGAGGTAGCAATCTTAAAGATTTTATAAGATACTTTTACCGCCATGGGTTACTCTAGCTCAAGAAATACATAGAGAGTATGCTATAATACCTTAAACGCTATATTAAAGAGTTCCCTACCCTCCACTAGCTACCGCATAAAACTATTTAATATATAGTGGCAACCATATACAAATAACTACTATAGCGCGCAACGCTGCCTGCGAGTGTTCTAAGGGACCTCTGGGACCTACCTAATAATAACGCGAAGGACAAACGCGACCCTAATTTATTGAATATCCTAGTAGGCCTAAGGGACTTACTAAGGGTATTTTTAGGCAGGTGAGCAAAAGTCCTTTAGCGGAACTTAGAATATAATCATGCAATTAATCTAGAAGAGGGTAAATAACCACCAAACCTTCCTATTTATAACCTCTTTTATAAAGAGCTTAAGATCCTATAGGAGTACCTTAATAGCTTACTGGAAAAGGGATAGATACAGCCTAGTAAATTGCTGGTAGGTACGCCAATTCTCTTTATCCCAAAACCAGATAGAACTATAAGGCTATATATAGACTATCGCGGTCTTAATAAAATTATAATTAAGAACTGTTACCTACTACTATTAGTTAGTAAAATGCTAGATTAACTATCTAGGGCTAAGATCTTTATAAAGCTAGATCTATAAGACGCCTATTATAGGCTCTATATTAAAGAAGGGGATAAGTAGAAGACCACTTTTAAAATCTAATATAGCCACTTTAAGTATCTGGTAATGCCCTTTAGGCTAGCTAATACGCCTATAATATTCTAATTGTATATTTATAGAGCCATAAGGGGACTAGTTAACTATATATATATTGTCTATTTAGATAATATTCTAATCTACTTAGAAGATAAGAATTAGTATAAGTAACACGTCCGCGAAGTACTAGAACGTTTAAATAATTAGGGCCTCTACGCCAAGGCATTAAAGTATATCTTTAACACTAAATAGGTTGAGTTCCTGGGGTATATTATAACGCCTATAGGTGTAGTTATAGACCTAGTATAGGTATAGACAATTTAAGAGTGGCTAGAGCCAGAAAGCTACTAGGATATTTAAGTATTCCTAGGCTTTGCTAATTTCTACAGACGCTTTACCTATAACTACTTAGACGTCACCTAATACCTATCTAACTATATTACTAAAGCTTTTTAAGACCTAACCTAAGGAGTAAAAAGCTTAAAGGCGGGAAGGAAAAAAACTAAGAAGGAACCAACTAAATGGTATAAACTATAAATATAGCCTAGAAAGGTACAGGAAGCCTTTTAGAAACTACGCGTAAAGTTTACAGAAGCTCCACTATTACGGCATTTTAACCTAGATTAGCTACTAATAATAGTTACTAATGCATTGAATTTTGCTCTTATTAGTATCTTACTATAACCTAATAGGCATTTAGACGCTACCCAGCTCCACTAAAGACTAGTAGCATTCTATAGTAAAAAATTCTAGGGACCTAAAGTTAGGTATTATACTCATAATAAGGAACTGCTGGCCATAGTTAACTACTTTAAATAGTAGTAGCACTACCTTAAGCACGCAAGCCATACCACTTATATACTCTTAGATTATTATAATCTACGCTACTTTATAACTATAAAGGAGCTTACACCTTAATAGGCTAAATAGGCAGAGAAGCTTGCGCAATTTAATTTTAAGATTAAATATAAGCTAGGGGGAAATAACCCTACTAATAGACCATTATAACGGCTAGACTATACCAAAGGCTTTAAAACGGGAGAAGGAAAATATATAATAGATATTTTACTCCCTATATTATAGAATAAGCTCTAGGTATAGGATACTTAAGTACCTATAGCTTCACGCATTAAGTCTTAGGCGGTATAAGCCCTATTGGTTTCCACTAACGTTCTGGTTGGTACCTGGTCTATTACTAATAAGGGTCCGAATATACCTAGATAGGACGTCCCTAATATACTCTTAGAACCTAGTAATATACCACTAATTACTAAGCTATCCCCTTAAACTAATAGTAAAGCTAAAGAGCAATTAGAACTTGGAGCTCTATAATAACCAAAGGACTTTAACCTTATAGCGGCCTTTCTAACGCATACGCATTAGAGAGTTATAAAATCCATAGTACTATCTAATCGTGTACTTGGAGCAGTATAAGATAAAATAGCTTTCACCTAGGAACCATCTAAAAGGTTAACGGATCTTATCTATAAGGTGTAACGGAGGGACGCCTCCTATGCCATCTTTAATATAAAAGTAGACTAGAAATATAATAGAAAGAAAGCTAAAAGGCGCTAAAATTAGGAACTAGACCCAATAGGCCTACTATATAGAAATAGTAAGGTTTGGGTGCTATAAGAAGCAAATCTACAATAGAAATTTTTTATAAAGAATTACAATAATCCTCTAGGCGGCCACTATAGTTAAGCTAAAATAGTAGAATTACTTTAACGCAAATACTATTAGCTAAAACTTAAGCAGGAAGTAAAGGAGTATATTAGCTACTATAAGAAGTGTTAAGTATATAAAATCTAAGGGCACAAGCCATGGGGTCTACTTAAATTGGTTCCTCCCACTAGCAAACTATAGCAATATTACGCTATAGATTTTATTACGGATCTTCTACTATTAAAGGATAAGCAAGGACGAATATATAATTTAGTCCTAGTACTTATTAATAGGTTTTTAAAATACGTCTAATACCTTCCTGTTAATAAGACAATTAATATATAAGCGCTTACCAACCTAATTAAGAAGAAATGCTTTCTTAAAGTAGACTAGCTATACTCCATTATTACTAATAGGGGCAGCGTCTTTATAAGCCAGTACTAGTTGGATCTATACTTTTATTTAAAGATAGACTACTATTATAGTATAGCTTTCTATCTATAAATAGATGGGCAAACGGAACGCCAGAACCAAGAATTAGAGTCTTACTTACAAATATATTTAAACTACTAGTAAGATAATTAATGTGAACTACTTCCATATACGGAGTACGCTTATAATTTAAAGCAATACATATCACATAAGTATACACCAATTCAGATTGCCTACGGCGTCTAACTATTTAGATTTAATAGTATACCTAGTAATTACTAGCTAAGGCCGCATAATTAATTATAGGATCCTACTAGGAAGTCTAGGGACATCTACTAAAGAGTATAAGGATACCTCCAGAAATAGGAGGAGTAATAGAAGTATACAAGGCAGAGCCTTTAAGATGTTTAAGAGCAGTAGAGACTTTAGTATAACCGTAAACACTAAGATAAGCATTTTAGAGTAGGCAACGAGGTTCTATTATATTTAATAAATATTAAGACCTATTAACTATTAAAGAAGCTTAATGCAAGATACCTAGGTCCCTTCTAAGTTAAGAAGTAAATTAGCAAGCTACCCCTATCTATGGCCTATATACATCTAGTATTTTATATAAATCTACTAAAGCTATAGTATAGACCGCCACTAGAAAAGAACTTCCGTCTAGGCCCAATTTAACACCCTAAAGTGGTAGGCGAGCGGTATAAGGTTAAAGCTATATTATGCTATAAGTCCGTCAAGAACAAGCTTCGATATAAAGTTAAATGGCTAGGCTAGCCCGCTAAGGACTCTATATAGAAACCAGAGGATTACCTTAATTATTGCAAAGGTATTCTAAAAGAATATTAGGACTAAGGTCTGTAATCTACAAATTGTAGAAAGCGCTCTAATACCACGGTGTCATTGCAGCCTATAAAGAAGACTTATATAAAGAGCAAGAAATAGGTTAAATTAGATATAGAATGGACAGGCTCTAGAAATTATAAGGATTAATTAGGGCTACGGCCTAAGGCAGGACAGGTCCCTAGCCTTTTTATATATATAGCATAGAATTAATAGGGTATTTTGCTAGAATTGCATTCCTATTTATTAGCCTATATTAGGAATAGTGTTCCTATACCTTCCTAAAAGCCTTTTAAGGCCTTCCCAAGCACCAGTTAAAATCCTTAATTACTACTATATACAAGAATAAATCCTAAATACCCAAATTGAAAGCCACTATGCCTTATTCTTAGAAGTAGGATTAGTATCTATCGGCCCTTTAAGGGATGGCTAACAGGAATAAGATCCCTTTATAGGTGTATAAGTAGGTATAAAAATAGGGGCAGGACAATAAGGTGTAAATAGAGTAGAGATTCTTAAACGCTTAATACTAATATTAGGTCCAAACCAATACCAACAAAGCTCTTAAGGCGTCAGCTTATAGTTAATAAAGACACGCTTAAGCCTAGAATAAACAGAGATATTAGCTAGCTAACACAGTCTGGAACCACCATGACCTTACTATAGCAACTATTAGTTACCTATCTGCTAGGTACCTAAAGGGTAACCTACCTAATACCGCATCATATTATGCTCTTTTAAAACTTAACGCGCATACACAAACTCTTTCTTGTGGTAAACGGCGACCTTCTTCTTATTATCCCCATCCTTTACCCTATCCTTAGTATACCAACCTTACTCCCTTATTAGGCGTTACTGGCTAGCTTGCTAGGAATTATAGGCGGTGTAAATAGCTGTGGTATAGTCTTAAATTCAACCTAGATGTTTAGCATTAGCGCTAGAATAAGAGAGAGCCTAGGCAATATAGTAGTTAAGGACATTAAAGAATTATTACTACTTAGGCCTAGGCTATATAGAAGCCTAAAGTCAGCAATAGAAACCTATTAAGGATAAAAAAGCTTACCTTAACGCAACTACCGCTCTTAGTACGCATGCATTAATTATAAGGACTAAAGGTGTTAGACCTTATATAGTAGGTCTTATTATAAGTATCCAGAATCTTCTTATTAGACTTCTAGTCTTTTAAGGACGTATATATAAAGTTATTTAGGCAGGACCAGCACCAGTTACGGGTTAGCAAAGGTTAGGGTTCTATATACAGCGGTAGGGTTAAAATACGCTGTAGAATCAGCTTAAAAGAGCAGTTAGCAGAAGAACGAAAAGGTATATTAAATTAATAATAGAAAAAAAGAAAATCTTAATAATATATTAAAGATACGTCTAAATTTGGACGAAGGTTAATAATAGGAAGTAAGGTGTTAAGGAAAAGAAGCAGCTTAGTAAGCAAGATATTTCTATACTTTACCTTCTAATACCCTTCTGGTAAATAGCCGCAACCTTACTAATATAACTCCGTTATAATAGCGTAATTTAGAAGGAAGGAAACACGCATATACGTTATTCGGCCATTACTTCCTTATAAGAAAAACTAATTATGCGGCCGGGGAAGGCAATTAAAACGTCAATTACAGACATATATAGGTTAAATTATACCTAAACAATACTACGGTATTAAAGAATAATGTTATAGACGTTCTTAACAACCGCATAATAGCTAGAGGCGCTATTGCGAAGTATCCCTCCTATTTACTAGGCAGTAGAGCTACGCTAAATATATAGCACAGGACCAACGAGAAAGGATTATAGATCAATATCTTAAAAGTTAAAAACAACGGCAAGCCAAGGCTCTATACATTAAATTCTATACTAAAAGGTTCTACGGAACCATATTAGGAATACTAAATTACCTATAATACTCGCGATTAATTATAGACTAGTATAAAGGCTTAAAAGTAGAGTTGCATAAAAATCCTTAGGTTAGCCTAGGTAGTCACCAGCATATTTCCGGTAGGCTTCTAATAGGTCTCCTAGTAATCCTCGCGTCTTTTCTCTAGTTATATTTTTTCCTTATTAAGGTTTTTAGGAGTTTAAAGCAGGGGTTAAATAGATAGATAATATACAGCGGCATACTAATATCTCCCTAATATCTCTCTAAACCCCTTCTGGGACAAGCCCTTATAATCTCCCTACTATAAGGTAATAGCGATCGGGGGCCAACTATAAAAAAGGGGGGGGGGCAATATAAGGGATATTATTGCAGACACCTTAGGTTGCCCTTAGGACAACCTCCAGACGCCCCTTAAATAGTCACCAGTTATATACGGGAGGTATGTGCCCATAGTATATAGTCTCCACAATCCCTAAGGCCTTACCTCCTTAAGGATTCGTCTCTCTTACCAATCTATCCTATTCCACAATCGTGTCCTTATAGCCCCCTGTCTATAAAGTCCCCTTATAACAACTAACTAAGAATAATACGCCTTTTATTTTTAACAATTGTTATATAAAAGCCTTTAAGCAGTTAAAGAACTGACTTATCTCCTCCCTAATTCTCCATTACTATAACCCAGACCTAGAATTAATACTAGAAACGGATGCGTCTAATAGAGTAGTAGCAGGTGTTCTCTTACAGCTATACCTAAATAGTAATTAGTACCCTATTATGTTCTTTTTAAAGATAATAGCCCTAGCTAAATATAACTACAAGGTGCACAATAAGGAAATGCTGGCTATTATATAATTATTGTCCTAGTAGTATATAGAGCTTAGAAGTACAGACTCTTAGATTAAAGTCTATACTAATTATAAAGCCCTTAAGTATTTTATAATAATAAAGCAGCTTACTAGTTAATAGGCTAGGTAGGCTAAAATACTCTTCTAATTCTTCTTTACAATTATATACCGCCCTAGTAGGCAAAATTCTAAAGCTAATACCCTTATTTAGAGGGAATAGGATATAGAACTATAGGATAAGCTAAAGGCTTAGCACTAGATATATACCCTCTTCCGTCCCAAATAGCTTAACCTATATATCCTTAAGAAACTAAGCTCTAAATAGAGTAAGCTAGCGCCTATAGAAGGAGAGATCCTAGATAAACTAGTGGGACTAATTAACCGTATCCTAATCACGAACCGCTTAGCTAAATCCCTAAAAGCCCTCCGCAACTAAGCTATAGAAGGTAACCCTAATTTAGAAATAAAAAACGGACTGCTCTTATACTAAGAATGGCTTATAGTTCTAGATATTAACAACTTACAAACGGAACTAATCTATAAAGCCCACTGTTAAGTCTCTATGGCGTACCCTAGTCAAGATAAGACCTACTAACTACTAGCGCCTTACTACTACTAGCAAGAACTCCTGTCTAACATAGAACGATTTATTAGGAATTATTATGCTTATAAATAGGCAGATACCCCTAGGGATTAAACCCCTAGATAGTTACAACCACTACTAGTTCCTAAACGCCCTTAGTAGTATATTATAATAGACTTTAAATTATTCCTAAAGGATAAATATAGCTACAATATGGCCTTTATAGTAGTTAACCAACTAAGTAAGTAAGCTATTTCCCTTCTCTGCTTTAAGACTATAACTACAAAAAATATGGCCCGTATATATATTAATAATATTTACCGGATCTATGGCGCTCTTAAGTTAATTATCTCTAACTATAGACCCTAATTTATATTAGACTTCTAGAACGAATTCTACCATATCCTTAGGATTAAGATTAAGCTCTCCACTATATTCCACCCTTAAACTAACAGCTAAACTAAGATTATAAACTAATACCTTAACTATCAACTTCGCCCCTTTATTAATTATTACTAGGACAACTAGTTAGAACTACTACCTATAATAGACTACGCATAGCTTACGCTCCCTTATAATAGTATAGGAATGTCGCTATTTAAGTTACTCTATAGATACAAGCTAAGAACATCCTTTAATTAAGATAGACCTATAGGACCTATAACGGCCCACGAACGCCTTAGCTATAAAGAGGTCTAGATATTCGCTAAGAGAATATATAGAGCCTAGGAGACTGCCTAAGCAATTATAAAAAAGGTATAAAAGAAGAAAGAGGCTGACATAAACTAATATTGTCGCGAGGTAAACTTCCATATAGGAGATAAAGTATAGGTGTTAATAAAGAACTAGAAAACCTAAAGGCCGATCTATAAGCTAGACCACTAAATAGCTAGCCCCTATAAGATCCCTAAGAAGGTAGGGCACTCTTTTAAGGTTAAGCTACTAGAGTTAATAAAGATCTACCCTATTTTCTCTCTAGACCGACTACGGAAGGCCGCAGACGACCTATTGCCTAGATAGTATAATAACCCCCCACTACTAATTTAGATTGTAAAGGACGAAGAATAGGAAGTTAAAGAGATCTTAGCAGTTAAGAAAAACCATAGTACCTTAAAATACTATATAAGCTAGGTAGGTTATAACAAAGACCTAAAATAGTACCCTATATCTAATTTTAAATACTCTTCCTATAAGCTATAAGATTTCCACCTAGCCCACCCAAACCTCCCTAGACTACCATATAAGTTAAATAAATAGATTAAATACTAAGAAGAGGGGTTAGATAACTATAATAATTTAGATAATAATAAAGAACTTAGACAAAGCCTAAGGGCAGGCTTTTTTAGGAGGGGGGGTGATGTGATAGTACTAGAGCGCGTTACCTGCTACTTTACCGTTTCCTAGGCAATTTGCGGCAACTTATAGCAATTTGCTGTTTTCTAAGCAACTTGCCGTTTTCTAGGCAATCTGCTAAGTTCTGCTATATTCTGCCAAGTTGCTATTAGCTTGCTTACTATTAGCACCTTAACAACCCTTTATATCTTACTAGTCTCTACCAGTCTCCTTCTTCTCCTTAGCTTAGTATTTTTATGTAGTAGTAATCTACAAGCTTTAGTTTAGAAGTATTTATATAAGCCCGTTATATATACGGCATTCTTAACAAAGATACCTATAATTTTAATAAAATAGGATTTATAATAGGTGTTATAGTAATACTAAAAGTCATTATAAGCTTAATATAGTTAGTTAAGTAGTTCTTATTTAGCTAGGCAATTATAAATAGGTTATAATAATTAAGGGAATTAACACTGCTAGCTAGGCAATTCCGCCCTTTATTATTCTAGTAGGTAAAGTCCACTAGTTAGGCTAGTATTAAGCTCTATTTACTAACTAGGTAGCTGCTTTAAGTAATAATAGCTAGACTAATAATAAGCTAGGATATAAGTAGATTTAGCACTTTAATAAATATATAGAGTTTTATATAAAGGGAGCCTACTACCTACTTATCCTTAATAGCTATAATAGCCACGCAACGCCTAAATTTAATTAGTACTATATAGAATACAAAATTATTACGCTCTATATACCTATATATATATTATACCTTCTCCAGCCGCTTAATATAGGCTGCTTTTTCCCTCTAAAACGTATATATAGATATAAGGTTTAAGAGCTTGCCTATATTAGGAAAACGGGAGGGTAATAGGGGCTAGCTAGGGGCTGGCCCGGGGCTGGCCTAGGGTTATTTTAGCTGGATCCGCTGATCTTGTCACGGAGTAAGTATAAGTGATAATAATATGTAGCAAAGTAGATATTATTAAGCTACGTATATAAACTGTGTAATAAAGTCAAGACGTTGCGTAAGGAAAGAAGGTAAAAAGGTATAAGAAGGGGTATATACTGTTTACTTGTTGCTAGGTCAATAAGTGCATAGGGCAGAAGTTATGGATATTTGGATATTGTAGATATTGTAGATATCTCGGATATTGCAGATATTGCGAGCGGATATCATGAATATTGTAAATATTGCGGATATTGCAGTATTATAATCGGTCTTTAGTTGCTAAGTTAGTAGAAACGGGTAGTTGTGTGCAAGGTGTTACGGGGTAGTCCTGTAATAGTACCTCCCCTTTAAACTTAAGCTCCTGCGAGACGTGGTTGTAGTAGTTCTAGGTAGAGTTTATAGAAGTCTTCTGCGGCTTATATAAGTCCTATAGAGTTAACAGGTTCCCATAAGGGCTTAGTATAGCCTCTCCATTTTATGAGATATATGTATTGGCGTTTCCGTTTATCGTACTTAATATTATTAATTCTTTTAATAAAGTACTTATCTTTACCATCCACCTTAACTGGTAGGGGAGGGTCTTGGATCTATCTAGGTAAGGCGTCTAATATAGAGGCAGTAGAGCGGAGGACTAACGTGTGGAATATGGGGTGGATTTTAATAGTATTAGGGAGCTTTAGTTAGTAGGCGTAAGAGAAGACAACCTTCTTAATCTTATAAGGGCCAGTGTTTTTCTAATTAAGTTTCTTAGTAGGTTACTTTGTTTTTAGATTTCTTATATCTAGCCAGATAAAGTTACCAATTTAATAGGCTGGTACTAGGGTTTATTTCTTATTCACTGCGGCTTTATAGACAGATTGGGCCTATGTTATTTTATTAGTAAGAAACTGTTATAGTTCCTCTATCTTTTCTATGAATTTATTTGCTTCTATAACTTATAAGGCGTAATAAGCGGGGTAAGGAACATTACTAAAAGGTTCAAACCCCATTTATAGATGCTGGCCGTAGTTAGCCAGGAATAGGGAGACCTTTGTGGTCTCTGAGACGGAGTTATTTGCAGTAAACTCAGTAAATATAAGCTAGTTAATCCAGTTATCTTATAAATACAACGTGTATATCCAAATATACTATTCTATAATAGCATTTATACGTTCTATTTAACCGTCTATTTCTAGGTGATATGCTATAGACAATAGTGCTTTAATATAGAGTTGGGTAGTTAGTTTTTTCCAAAATATAAAGACAAACTGGCTGCCTTTATTAGAGATAATTGTTTTAGGGAGTCCGTAGAGTTTCTATATGTAATCTAGGAATAGTTAAGTAATAGTAGGTATTAACATATTAGGGCAGGCGATTAAGTGTCTTATTTTAGATAGTCGGTCTATAACTACTATAATATTCTTACAGCCTTTATTTTTAGGGAGTTTAACAACAAAGTTAATTAAGATATCTTTCTATCTTTAGTTTAGAACAGGTAGTGGCTTTAGGAGGCCATTATACGTTTTATATAAGGCTTTAGCTTATTAGTAGGTATGGCAACTAGTAACATATCTTTGTGTTATATTATACATATTCGGCTAGTAGTACTCCTATTAGAGTAGTTCTAGGGTCTTTCCTCGGCCCAGGTAACTGGCTACTAGTAGATTATATATATATTTAAGGAGCTTAAGCTTAAGCTTGTTATAATTAGGTATAACTAGACGGTTCTAGTAGTATAGGAGGTTTCCATAAGCTTTATACTTACTTAGGGGGATCCTTTTTAAACGTCTAACGCCATCCTATATTAGTTTAAGCGTCTCTTAGATAAACTTGTTGTTTAGATATTTATTAACTATAATTTGTTTAATTAATCAATCAGTTGTTTTAAGGACGTGTACTATAAGGTCTTTAGTAGGAGGATTAAATAGTTTAGGGTAAAGCAGGGTTTGATTATGGTAAGTACGCGCTTCTTTTTATACTGGTATGTTTTATAAGCGTCGGGTTAGGGTATTAGGCTTCTAGCCTTAAACACCTAGGCGGTATATAATAAAGAATTGGAAATAGGATAGGTATTCTAACTAGTGGGCCTAATAGTAGCTTAGCTGTTTTGTGGTTATAAAGTACTATAAGTTCTTATAGTCGCTAAGAACCTTAATTAGAAATCCGGCGCCTTCTAACTTTGGTTACTATTGTTTAAAGTATCTAATAATAGCTAGTAGTTCCTTATTATAGGTCTTATAATTACATTTAGCTGGGCTTAGTTGTTTTAAGAAGTATACTATAGGGTGTAATACTCCCTCCTTATTATATTAAGACAGAATACCTCTAGTGGCGTAGTTAGATGAGTTAGCTTTTACAACACTTATTTAGTCTAGGTTAAAGTGTTAGAGTACAGGTGCGGTAGTAAACATAACCTTTAGATACATAAAGGCTTTCTTACATTTCTTGTTAAAGATAAAGGCTTTATCCTTTTAAGTTAGAGTAATAAGGGGTAAAGCTAGGGCGGAGAAGTTATCAATAAACCGTTAGTAGAAGTTAGCAAATCCTATAAAGGCCCTTATGTCCTTAACATTCTTTAGTTCTTACCAGTTTACAATTACTTTAATCTTCTTTAGGTCCATTTATATGCCGTTTATAAAAATAATAAGTCTAAGATATAGGACTTCCGTTTTATAGAACTTGCATTTATCTATATCTAATTATAGGCTAGCTCCACGTAGGGCTTCTAGAATAAGGTTAACGTGTTTCTAATATTTAGCTAGGTTATTACTGTATACCAAGATATCGGTAATATAAGCAGTACAGAAGATATCTAGATAAGGGCGTAGGGTATTGTTTATAAAGTGCTGGAATAAACTTAGAGCATTTGCGAGGCTAAACGGCGTTACTAAGTACTTAAATAATCCATATCGGGTACGGAATGCGGTAAGCTATTTATCTCCTTTTGCAATATAAAGGCAGTTAAATACATAGATAAGATTAAGTTTTATGTAGTAACAAGCTTTACTTAATTGGTTTAATGTTTCTTAAATTAATAGAAGCGGGTATTAGTTCTTAATAGTAATAGCGTTAAGAGCTTAGTAGTCCACGCAGAAGCATAAACTACCGCCAGGTTTCTTAACAAAGATTATAGGCGCAGCTACAGGCAATAAGCTTGCTCTAATAAATCCTTTACTTAGGTACTCATCTAGGTACTTCCATAGTACCTAAAGTTCATTTTAGGACATTCCATACAGGGGTCCAAATCTAGGCTGCTTTCCTTCTTCGAGTTTAATCTTATGGTTATACAGTTAATACTCTACCAACTTATCAGCTTCCTTTTATAAAAATATATCTAGGTTTTTATAATAATATACTGGTACTTTTATGGCGGGGTTAGTATGCTTCTTTAGTGCCAAGGCTTTCTTAATATTAGCTATTATAATGGCGTAGATTGTATATTCAGGTTTCCTAGTAAGTCACGCTAGCGGGGTAGCTCCAATTATTTAGATGTTTAGGGCGTTAGGTAAGCTCTTATCATCTATAGTTTCTTATATAGTTCCTTATTTAATTTTAGGTTTAGTATTAAATATAGAGTTAGTATTAGGTACTACGGAGTTAGTATTAGATTTAGGTTTAGGTTCTTTAAGTATCCTTTTTATAGTAGAATACCAGTTCTTCTAGTATACTTATGTAGTATATTTAAGCCTTTACTTAGTCCGGGGCGGTATAGTACTTAGGATTAATTCTTGGGGTTTAGCGGATATTTTAGATCCTTAACAGATATTAGCGGATATTCCAGATCCTTAGTAGACGTCAGCAGATATTCTAGATCCTTGGCGGACGTTGGTAGATATTTTATCTTAATAGAATCTAGTGGATTTCTTAGACGCGGGGCGGACATTAATAGAAATCTTAGGCTTTAGTTTAGGTTTAGAGCGGTAAGTTATAGAGAATTCCTGCTTATAACAAGAGGCAGTAAATAAGAGCTTAAGGTTATCCCAATTAATAACTACCTTATATAGCTTCATCTAGGGTTATTTAAGGATTACTAGGTAGCCTAAGGTAGTAACAAAGAGCTTAATCCGTTCTTCATAGTTTAGGTATTAGAGTCTTAGGGCTACTATATAGGTAATACGCCCTAAGACGGTGCGTTTGCCATTAAATCCAAATATATTAATATGCCGGTTAAGGGGGGTTAGGGTAAAACTATTATCTTACGCAAAGATCTTATTAATAAATCCTATACCGCTAGCTCCTATATTAATTAGGACTTAAGCATTAGCCTATTAATCTTTCTGCCAAAGATAGCAGTTAATAGTTATGCTATATTCCCAAGAGTTAGAGTTTGTAACATCCAATACATTTAATAAGATCTTGTGGCAGAGCCGTCCTGGAGAGCAACTTAGCTCCAGGATCTTCCTTTTAAAGGCAATTAGGGCGGGGTTCCTAAGGGTAATTATATGCCAGAGCTTCGTTCTTATAAGTGGTGTTTACTAGATACGGGGCTGAAACTAGATAAAGATTAGGAATGGTAACCAGAAGATTAGTGTAGTAAACAGCTACTAGTATTGGCTATTCTTAAATCATTTTAGGACATAGGCATAGGGACGGAACAGTATTTTAAGATATAAGCCTTGCTTCCGCATTTAAATCAAAGGCTTAGTTAAATGCATTATTCTTATTTAGAGGACCCTAGTAGGGTATACTCTAGGGTCCTAGAGTTAATGTCTATAGTGTTAGGGTGCTTATACTAAGAAGATAACTTAGCAGGGACTTATAGGGCTGTCGTATTATATTAAGGAGCGGATTTTAGCGTTAGACGTAGTATATTGTTATACCGTTTGTTAATAACGTTTACGCAGGCATTAAGGGCTCCTAGTAGGTCTATACCTATTAGGGAGGTTTTTAGTTTGGAGCTTAGGGATTTAATAAGGCTATTAATTAGTACGGAGTTATTCTAGCCTGTTTCCTTTGCATAGTGGTTAAATTTAGAGAAGTATACTAGGAAACTTTTCTTTTTTTAAGTTATATAGTTTATCTTCCTTTAAGCGGTAGCTTAGCAGTTTAGGTTACCATATATAGCTTTAAGAAGTACAACTAGGCTTTATACTAAGTTTGGCTAGAGAGATTTAACAAGGTTAGCTGTGTCTCCTCCTAGTTAACTTAGGGCGTAGTAGAGTTAGTTAGCTTTAGTTAGGTAACGGTTAGCATTACCAGTTAGCTTATTCTTAAGCTGGCTTAGGAATAATTAGAGCTCTTATTATTTACTGGTGAATACTAGAGGGTCTAATAGTTTTTTAGATTGTTATAGTATAGTAAACGGAATTACAGGATAAATATCCGCAGCTAGCTTAGGGTTCGCATCTAACAAGCCAGGTCCAGATTCAGTCATTTTTATCTTATCTATAGGTGGCGTGTTAGCAGCCTCTTAGGCTAGTATTCGGTCTTAGGGCCCTAACATAAGTGTCTTAAGAGTGCGGACTTCTTCTTAAAGTGCTTTAATTAATTCCTAGTGCCATGCTTCTTATTCGGCTTATTATTCGGCTATAGCAGCCTAGTTCTATGCGAGGGCGTCTATAAAAGACTTCTGTATATTTACCAATTATTCTTAGGGTGCGGATATAATATCAGCGGCCGTTATAGGGGCTTTAAGGTTGTTCTGCATTTTGGACGGGGCAGGCGGGGCAGAGTATAGGTTTTTTAACGCAACGTAGTGTCACGGAGTGAGTATAAGTGACGATAATATGTAGTAAAGTAGATATTATTAAGCTACGTACATAAACTGTGTAATAAAGTTAAGACGTTGCATAAGGAAAGAAGGCAAAAAGGTACAAGAAGGGGTATATACTATTTACTTATTGCTAGGTCAACAAGTGCACAGGGTAGAAGTTATAGATATCTCGGATATTGCGGATATTGCGAGCGGATATCATAAATATTGCGAATATTGCAGATAATGCAGTATTGTAATCGGTCTTTGGTTGCTAAGTTAGTAGAAACGGGTGGTCGTGTGCAAGGTGTTATAGGGTAGTCCCGTAACAGATCTGCTTATATATACTTCTTTACGCTAGCCCGGGGCCATATTAGTAATATTAGCACATTTTATATATTTTATACATTTTATATAATATTTCCTATAGCTATAATATTTATAATTATAAAATAAATAATAAAATTCAAAATTTAAAATTTAAAATTAATGGTAGCTCTAAGGGATATCTCTCGCAGAGGCTCTAAATTGTCAATTAGCAGCATTCCTAATAATCCGCTGGCTATATACTGATTTCCTAACTAGGCCTAGTGACTATCCTGCCTATCCTACTTATCCTACCTATCTTACCTATCCTACCTATCCTACCTATTCTGCCTATCCTACCTATCTATCACGGCACTAACCTATCACATACTATTTTATACTATCTTGTACTATTTCCTATGGTTAGCTAGCCCACTACTAGCGCCTTAGCGCCTAGCCCTACTACTTATATACAATACCCCTTTCGCCTCTTCTCCTCTTTATACCACAACGTAGTTATTTAGTCTACTTTATTACAGCACTATAACAGTTTATAGTATCTCCTCTTGCGCCCCATTGCGATCTTTACCCTCCTAGTCTACCGCCTTTATCTATAGTCTTTGTTTTTCCCAGTATAATCGCAACCTAGCGCAACCAACAACACTATACTACAGTCTCAGCATAGCCTTAGTATAGTCTTAGCATAGTCCCAGACAGTCTTAATAATCTTAGCGTTATAGTTAGCCTTATAAGATTTTAATTACCCTACCTAGATCCCTTAAAATAGGTGACTAAAACATAAATAATACCCTATTAACAAACACACGCAAAGCACTTACCTACCTCTTTAATACCCCCTATACCTACATTGCCTAGGCAATTAGGAGTAGTCTAGAGTACCCTAAGGACCTTAATATGGCAGAAACCTTTTAGCACCTCTCTATATATATAACCTTTTTAACTAGCGTTAAGAGCAGTCTCTAAGCCGTCTATAACAAAGGTCAAACTATAATATCCTAACTTGAAAAAGCTTAGCACAGAATTAACTCCCTTAAAACACTTAAACTGTGTGTTAAACAATATAAATAGCAAGCTTTTGTATATACTAAGACTATATAAAGCCTAAGCTCTTAGATCGCTATATTTACCCAGGCCATTGCCAATAAGAATATAAACCCTATAACTAGCTCCCCTCTTCCAGCTAAGCCCTATAGAAAAAGGCGTAAAGCAAAAGATCCAACCCTATTTAACGGTAAGGGATCACCAATTAAAAAGCAAGAAATTTTTAAAATATAGAAAACAAAGATCTAAGGCGTTTTCTAAAGGGATATAAAGTACTTTAAGACCCTAATAGACAAAGTCCTCTATATATTAGACATGCTAATAAATAAGGCCTATAACTATATTAAACATGGCCTTAATATGCTACGTATACACCTAAATAACCTAAGTAAATAGACCTTTTCTAACCGAGAGTCTATATTTATATATATAAGAAGACACTATAAGACTATAGATATAACCTAAGCGGCCAAAAATAAGTTAGATACTTTATATTAAGGTAAGTGTAACTACTAGTCCCAGAAAGCAGAGCTTAATAAGTTAATAATTAAAGTAAACAAGACTAAGAAATAAAAGGTAGATTTACTTAGAAAGAATACTTCCCCTAAGATAAAGGACCTAGCCCTTACCCTTAGCCGCAAGATTAATAATGCTGACTATAAGGGCTAGAGCAAGCAAATAGATATATTTGCTCACAACTTATAAAACTATGCCTACTATACTAAGCTAAATGCCGCCAAGCTAAATATTGCTAGTGGATATTGACCTGTATTACCTAACAACAATACCTTAGCACTAGCACCATAGAATAACCCAATAGACCTTAACGCTGTCAAATTTGGTAGTAGTAGTAGTAGCCTCCCTAATAATGTCTAAAGATATTGCATAGATAATAGACTCTATATAGCATATAGTTAACCTAGCTACTAGAAAGATGCTTATAACCCTAAGATAAACCTAAATCCCCTCCTAATACTACTATACCAACCCCCTCTTAGCCGCAGCGGATTCTTTAGTAGAGGGGATAGTAACTAAAATAATAACTATAAATAGGGACGTGGGTTTAAATACAGAGACCTACCCCCGCAATTCCCTTCCCTAATATAGCCCTAGCCAATAGTCCTATACGCGAACTATAAATAAGCGCTCTATATCGCCACTAATTGTAAGACCGGCTATATCCTTAGTAAAATACCCCCTAGCATATATACACTGTTAGAGACCAACACATTAGAATATACTAGCTAAGACTATAGCTACTAGCCAAGCCCCATAATCTAGTTATTAAAAAACTAACCCTTAGACTAAGTTGCCTTTAAGAGTTAAAACTATATAGGGAGGAGAATAAAAGGATTAGATCTATACTACTAGATTAATTAGACCTTATTCTAAGCTAGCTGCTACTTAACCTTAGAACAGTAAACAATAATAGAAATACCATCCTTATTTAGACCTACCTCTCCTTATTACACAACCTACTTCTAGAAGCTTTTATTAAAACAGTAAGCCTTATTAATAGTAGTAATACAGTACTAGTATTTATAGACGAAGACTCGCTTATAAAAAAGCATAATATTATAATAAAAAGACTCCTAGTCCTAAAACTACTCCGCCTTGCTAATAGACTCCTATCTAGCTTTATTACCTATTACTTTACAGTAAAATTAATAATTGGCTACTATATAGAATCTATACTTTTCTATAACGAAGCCTTATAGCAGGAACTACGGTAGACTTGTTAATAGGCTAGGTGTATAGATATTTAAACAAAGTCAACAATGTAACAGTATAAGATAATAACTAGTGGAGTGGTTGCCTAACAGATTAACTCTAATTATATTCTAAGATTTACTATAAAGAAAAGAACTATCTAGGTAGGGACTATGGTCCTTTAAATACACATCCTAACTCCTAAGAAAGTCCTTGCTCTATCCACTCTATCTACTCTACTTACTCTGTCCTAGATTTTATAGATTATATAGATTATATCACGTAACCTCGGTTACTATTCCTTATTATATAGTTCCACCAAATCTATACTAGACCGTGCCCTTATTAACTAACTAGCTTCTTCTAACTCTTCTCTAAGTAGTTGTAATATTATACTTAAAGCGTTTATAATACTATCTCCCTCCTCTTTATTTTTATCCTTAAAGATTCCTAACATCTCTAAGTTGTTTACTAGAGGTGTAATATCCGTCTAATTAACTTGGTTAATATTATTGCTTATTATACCTAAAGCTTCTTCTTCTTCTTCCACAGCTTGTCGGTCTCGTACTGTTACTGTAATACTATCTCTAGGTGAGATAATGCTATCTCTATATTCTTATTGTGCAAAAGAGGGGTTAGTTTATATTACGTTGGCGAGTCCTTTATCTTAGCAACCCTCTTCTTACTTAGAGTGCACTAAAGCAAACATTTAATCGTCCTATAACGTTCGCTCTATTTCTAATACTAAGTATACACGTTCTACTATCCTTAATAGCCTTTAAGTGCCCTTATTAATTATTACTAGGGTCCTAAGTTTAATCTACTGCTATAAAGCTTAATAACAAGCTCTTAGTAGCGCTAGCTAAACTTTATTATTCTTATAACGCTAAAAGAGAGGCTGCTAATACTTAACAACGTGCTCTTAACTCTTAACTGGCTACGTCTACTTAGTTAATCCGTCTTAAGAAGGTGCGTAAGAAGGTTTATTTTAAGAAGTGGAAACTTATAGAATAAGGTCTTTAAGAACTTAGTAATAAAAGAACAAATTCTCTTTTAATAGAGAGGGAAACAACTCTAAATATATTAGCAGGTGCTCCTCTTAGATCCCCTTTAGGTAACTTATTCTTTAGTAATCCTTCTTTATTAATACTGCCTAACCCGTTTTCTTTTAATACTCCCATACCTTTTCTATAGCGTTTTTTAAGTTGTCTAGTAGCTCCTAGGTAGTCTTATTATAGCCTATCCACTTTACTTTATACTATATTTTATCCTTAACATTCTTATAACTAACAATTTTTAAAACTTGCTATTTATCTTCTTCTTATTCTCTATATATATCTGCCTTATAGACTAGTGGCTTAATATTCCTATATACTAGCTCTAGTATTGCGATATACTATATAGGGTAGATCTTTATTTTCTCTAGTAAGTTAAGTCTATACATAACTTCTAAGATTTTTACTTTAACTATAAATAGTCCTAATCTAATATAGTCTAACTTCTTACTTAGTCATTAACTTTTAAAAAATTTGTATAGTAGCTATACTTTATCCCCCTTCTTAAGATCTGGTCCCTTAAATCCCTTAGCATTATAGTACCTTTTTATCCTTATCTGTACTAGTTTAGCTATTTCTTTAAGGTAATTATAAAGATTTATTAACGTCTCCATTCTTTCTTTAGCTGTGCTACTTATCTTTTTTACTTATTATAGCAATAATAATATTCTTAGCTTATACCTGTAATTTGCCTTAAAAGGTAATATGCCTATCCCTTTCTATGGTATCGCATTATATGCAAACTGTATAACTAGTAACAACAATACCTAATTGTTTTATATATGATTAATATAGTGCCTTAAATACTGCTCTAGTGTCTAGTTTAGTCTTTCCATTTAACTATCTGTTTATAAGTAATATATAGTTAATATTACTACTTAAACCCCTTATTCCGCTAAGAATACCTCCTAGAATACTGCTATAAATCTCGGGTCTCTATCTAATATAACCTTTATTAGTACTCCATGTCTTATAAATACTTCTTTTATATAGATTCTAGCTATATCTTCTGCGGATATTTCTTCTATACACGCTATAAAGTATCCCCACTTTATTAGCTTATCTACTATTATTAAAATCACGTTATAATCTTATCCGGTAATAGAATCTTTTAACTTTAGTAACTTTATAATAAAGTCTTATAATATAACCTCCTATAGTCTCTCTAGTATTTTAATAGGTTATAGCCCTTTATATAGCTTATACCTTATTAGTTTATTTCTTTAGCAATCTAGACACTCCTTTATAACTTATCTTACTAGTCCCCAGATTCCTTAAATAATATATTTCTCTTAAAGTCTTAACACTAAGCCTATAGCTCTATTATATCCTTATGTCATTCCTTTATAAAACTCTTTTATAAACTTTTCTACTATTATTTTAGGAATATAGGTCGCTTCTCTATTTTTATACTACTCTAAATCTAGATCTTCTTCCTATACCTCTTAGATCCTTTATATCCAATTACTTTTAGGTAACTTATAAACTTAACCCTCTATAGTCGCTATAATCTTTAGATAATTATGCCTAATTATTCTATCTTAATCCTGTTGCAGTAAAGCTCCTAATAGCTTTTCTTTATTTTATAGTTTAGCTTTTCTACTTAGAGCGTCTGCTCATATATTGTCTATACCCTTAGTATACTAAATCTTAAAATAATATTCTATAAGCATTTCCGCCTATCTAATCTGTCTTTAGTTAAGTTCCTTTATTATTAGAAATCCTATAAGGTTCTTATAATCCGTTTTAACTATAAATAGTTTCTCTATGCCTTATAAAAATGCTTTTTATTTCTTAAGTACTATAACTATACCTAGCAACTCCTTGTTATAAATGTCATAGTTTAACTCTAGTAGTGTTATCTTCCAACTATAGTACGCTATTAGATGCTATATGTCTAAATACTTCTATAGCAAACACGCTCCTAGTATAAAGTCTAATGCATCTATTTCTATAACCGTTTCTAACTTTAGCTAGTAGATTTTAAGGATTAGATTTTAGGTAAATAACTCCTTAAGTTCCTTAAACAACTTCTTTTACTTACTACCCTATATCTATAGTTCCTCCTTTTTAGTTAGTCTTATAAATAGCTTAATACTTTTTAACTACTACACTATAAACCTTCTATAGTAGTTGCAAACCCCTAAAAATAATCTTAACTATGTAACGTTCTCTAGTTCTTACCAACTTACTATAGCTTTAACTTTCTTTAGGTCTATACTAATTTTTCCTGGTTTAATAATAAATTTAATAAAATTGGTTTTCCTAGTAAAGAACTCGCATTTCTTAATTGCTACTAGCATCTTTTTTTTTTACAGTCTCCTTAAGACCCACTTAATATATTCTCTATGTTCTTCCTTACTTATTAAGTAAATAATAATATCGTTAAGATATGCTATAATAAACTTATTAAGGTGTTCTTCTAATACACTATTAATTCTTTTCTAAAATGTTGCTAGTATATTTATAAGCCCGAACTATATTACTAATAGTTTATATAGTCCTTCTTTTAACCTAAAGGCTGCCTTTTACTTACCTCCTTCCTTAATCCTAATCTAATAGTACGCCTACCTTAGATCTATCTTTGTAAAGATTTTTACATTACCTATTCTGTCTTAGATTTTGCTAATTAAGGGTAAAGGATACTTATCCTTCCTAGTAATACTGTTTAATTATCTATAGTTAATACACATTTTAAGTTTTCTATTTTTCTTTAGGATAAACAGTATTAGATATCCTGCTAATAACTATAACAGTCTAATATATCCCTTCTATAAGTTTTCCTGGATAAACTCCTTAAGCGCCACTAACTTGGTTTTAGTAAGCTTATAAATTAGAAAGAACTTTAGACTAGTTCTTAGTTTTAATTCTATCTTATAGTCCTATACTACATACTCTAACAGCTTTTTACTTTTTCGTAACTATAGCCTTTTACCATACTTATGGTATCTTTTTAGTATATAACTTAAGCCTCACTTAGTCTCTTTATACATCACTCCGACTTAGTACTATACTATTTTAATTTGCTATTATATCTTGCGTTATTAAGTATCTCTAATATTAACCTAACCTATAACCCAATTAATTCTTAGATTATACTCCTATAACTAAGGCATTTCTAGTATTACCTTGTCCTTTCCTAATAGTAGAATATTAAAAGACATCTTAACTTACCTTTCTTTAATAGTTAACTAAATAGGTCCTATTTTAAGATTAATAATACCTCCTCTATAGGCTATTAGATCTCTTAAAATTGTTATAAGTAAATACAGGTATTCCTTTTATTTGTGTGGTAACCCTATTTTTTTACTACTACTAGTAATATATAGTTTCTTATTGCTCTACTATCTACCAACGCTTTAAACTGCTAATCTTACTACTTAATTTATAAATTTAGGTATCTACCTTAAATTCCTTTAAGGGTTTAAGGCTCTACTACTAGCTCTCTCTAGTTCTATAGGCCTCCCCTTTTCCTAACTATTAGCTACTAGATCCTATTTATACTTAATCCTCTTTTAGCTAATACTTAGTTTATTTCTTTTCCTCTATATACTATAGATAAGTATTTTCTAGGCACTCCCACCACTATTATCTGTCTAGGTATTCTTCCATAAGGAATCTTCTTAGTTAAAGTATTAGGTCCCCCTAACTCTGTACTTCCACTAAATGCTATTTATATATATACTTAGCGTTTCTATACTTTCTTTTATCCGGTACCCAATATATTCTAATTAAATACTTCCAGTTTTTGCCCTTTAGTGCTCTATGCATATTATATATATTATCTATATAAGCTATCCATAATAGTATATAATGCGCTAGGTAACTTAGGTTAACTCTTAGTTTATCTTTCTTTTTAAGTTTAAACCTCTATCTAGCTAACCTAACTATTAGTCTTTTACTTATGGGTACTAAGATTTATTACTTACTTCTCTAGTCCCTAGATCCCTCTTCTAGGTTCCTTAATATTATAATTAACGCTCCTTTAATGTGATTTATACGTTTCTCTATAATGGGTTAGTTTTAGACAACTTTTTTATTTAGCTATATATAAAAATCTTCCCATTTATTATTATGCCGTTGCCTATACCACTTTCCATATAACTGGTTTAGTATATATAGTTTATCTATTAAAAAGTACCTTATTATTACCGCGTTATAATAACCTTTAGTATATCTTTTTTTAAATCTAGTTAGGATTCCTAAATTTTTCCCTTATTCTAGTTCGTCTAACTATTTTACTCTAGGTATCCCTACCTTAAGCCTATTAGTAATTATTTATATAGGTGCTTTGTCCCTTATACATCCTAGTATAGCTAATCTCTTATCTAGCTTTTATTCTTACTACGTGATAATCCTTTACCTAAACTTATCTATTATTTCTTACTTTCTACGTCTTATAGTAGGATCCTTAAAGTTATCTTACTTCTTAATCTCCATATTAACTTTTTAATCTTTAGGCTAAATACTGTATTTACCTAGAACTAATGTTCTTACTTATTCCCTAAACTTATAGTTCTTAAACCTGCGTCCTATACTTATTTGTTTATCGCTAAACTAAGCTACTACCCTTTCCCATCAGTTTTCGTCTGTTATAGGTTCTTAGGTATATCTTATCTTATCTTAAGAGTCTTAAGCGTCTTATATCTCGTCTTAAGAGTCTTAAGCCTTTAGCCTTTTGCCTTTTGCCTTTATTAAGTAGTAAGCTAGCACTAGCAGTCATCTGCTTATTTAATTATTTTTAGATATTACTCCTTCCATCTTATAAAGCAATAGATTCTATATCTAATAGTGTTATAATGCCTATTACTAAACTGCATTCTATAGTGGTCTTAGTCTCTACTTCTATTGCGTTATTAAGGTTTAAGCACCCCTAGCTAGCCTCTCTTTCTTCCTTATCGCTATTAATTAATAAGTACTCTAACTCTATTATTATTATTACTAATCTCTATCTGTATATTACTGTAATATCTTAATCCAGCTTATAAAGTTAATCTTATTCTTTATCTAACTCTCTAGTTTCTTTAAGTCCTCTTAACTCTAGCTCTTATAACTAATAGCTTATACCATACTTAGCGTCCTTATAAATTTGGCATACGTTATTATAACAAAACGCAAAGTATTTAATTGAACACTCCTTAGTCCCGCGCAACATCCCTATATCTATGTTATTATACTCTAATAACCTAGTGCCCTTTACTATATAGTTATTCTAACCACCTCTATAGTCTCTAGCAAAATAACTCTGTTTTCTATAATTTATACAAGCTCCTTTTTTAAACTATTCTTCTTATTATAGAGTCCGCCTAAACGTTTTCCACTGCTAAGATCCCTAGTTTAGCCTCTACTCCTTAGTTCTATAATTACTTAATCCTTAACCTCTAGGTTTCTATAGTTTCTTACTCTATCTTCTAGATTCTTTAGTGCCGCTTAAGTCTATTAGCTCTAGCCCACCATTCTATAGTTTCTAACTTAGTGTTTATTAATACGTGCTCTGCGCTTTATATAACTATAGAACTCTATCTTACCCTTTCTTAGCTTATTCCCTCTAATAGATTCTATTATCAATCTTTATTAATTAATTAATTAAGTCTCTTAGACTTTCCACATTTTTTATTAGGATAATTGCGTCCTAGACTTTTACCTTAAGTTCTTGCTTATACTGTGCCATAAGCGCTTTATTATTCCACTTAACCTATATTATAAGTGTCTAAAACTGTGTTATATACTTAATTACTAAAGTGCGTTATACTAAGTTCTGTAGCTTTCTCTCTGCTATAGTTATTACCTTTAGGTCTCTAAATATCTGCGTTAGTCTCTCCATAAACCTGTTCTAGTTAGCAAACATAAACCGTACTTCTTAGTTAGTAGTTATTATTCTATTTATCTAAATCTCGGTAAGGTAAGATTTAAACCACTTAAATACTCTTCCGGTTAAGAACAATCCTATATACGCTACTTGGTCTATAGATATAGCTAGCTTTACTCCCTCCTGTATAACCTTAAAGTGCATTTATATAAGGAATCCTTTAAGTTTTAACTTTTCTCCTAAGAATTATTTAATTAAGGGTAACTTAATCTTAGCTACTCTAATTCCATTAATTTGGTCTTTAAGTATTTAATTATTATCTATTAATTAATTAACTATTTCCTATAACTAACCTACCGTAACTAGCTGCAAATCAGTATCTTCTATACTAGTGTCTCCTCCTATACCTAAGGTCGTAGCTACTATAGATACAGTTGTAACTGGTGCCTTTAACGGCGTAATGGCTTGCGCTTTCGGTAGTATACTATCTAACTTATTAATACCGTAACTAGGTAGTGAATATGTAATAAATCCTTATAGCAGGAACTACGGTGGACTTATTAATAGGCTAGGTATATAGATATTTAAACGAAGTTAACAATATAATAGTATAAAATAACAACTAGTAGAGTGGTTGCCTAATAGATTAACTCCAATTATATTCTAAGATTTACTATAAAGAAAGGAACTATCTAGGTAGGGACTGTAGTCCTTTAAATACACATCCTAACTCCTAAGAAAGTCCTTACTCTATCCACTCTATCTACTCTGCTCACTCTATCCTAGATCTTATAGATTATATTACGTAACCTTAGTTACTATTTCTTATTACATGGTTCCACTAGATCTATACTGGACCGTACCCTTATTAACCAACTAGCTTCTTCTAACTCCTCTCTAAGTAGTCGTAATATTGTACTTAAAGCGTCCGTAACATTTTCTATATTATAAAGTTATTACCCTTAACACTAGTAATTTTTAGAATGCCCTAGCTTAAAAAGCATAACCTAAGACTAGACTTCCCCGTTCTAGAGCTTAAATTTAACTCTAATTACTACGCCTATAACTATCTCCTATAGCATATCCCTAACTATAACCAAGTAGCACTATACGGACGCATTATATGGCCAACGCTTAAATACTATTAGCTAATAGTAGAAGAGGCACCTAATACCAGTAAGCTAATATACGTAGTAAATAAAGCGGAGATTCTGGAAGACTAGACTACCGCCCTATTTTTAAAAAAAAATAAACACTGCCAGAACTATAAGTCCCCTATATATACCCGCTTAACCTAGGACAGCCAATAAGACACCTAACTTTAAGTTATCTGCCATATATATATATAACCACACGTATAATAGCTAAGAGCGTTATAGCTAAGACTAAAACCAGAGAAATTAAGACCTTCTCCCTATAACACCTAACCTTATACCCGTCTCCCGCGCGTACTATATAGGGCCGCCGCCTTATTTCCGCCCTCCTAGGCTAACTAAACTATGCTAGCCTAGCCGTAGCACCGGAGAACCAGACACGCCCTAACCTAGACAATATTAGATACACCTATGCTATTAATTTTACCCAGTTCTATAAATAAAAGGATATAAAAGTAATAAGGATCTATATAGCGGAGCTAGTAGAACTAGTTAAATAAGAAAAATACTAACAGCTACTTAAAGAACTACCTATAGGCCTAGTAGAAGTACTAAACCTATTAGAAAGGTCTTTTCGCCAGCTAGTAGAAGGCAACTATATAATAGAGGAAGCCCAAAAAGCGCTACCCCCTTACTTTTATAGCTTCCTTAAGATAAACCTAAAAACTAAATCTAAGTTTCTACGCCAAAAGATAGTTAACACTAATATTTAAAAAAATTTAAAAGGCAAACTAGGATTAACCTACGGAGACATTTTACAACGCCTACCAAAAGAGTTTCGCGAATATATTAAACACTTCCTCCCTAAGAATATAGAGAAGCTGCCCTCTTACTAACTATAGGACCACAAAATTAAGATTACACCCGGAAAGTAGGCCCTATATTATAAAAACAAACTACTCTTACCCGCTAAACTTAGTTATATAAAGAAGTGGATTAACAAGATGCTAGATAAGGGTTTTATCTATAAATTAACCTTACTAGCCGCTGCACCCCTTCTCCTTATAGCAAAACCTGGCGGCAGTATATAAATCTACTATAACTACTAAGGCCTAAACATAGTTACTATTAAAAATCGGTACCTATTGCCACTAGTCCGTAAAACACTTAACGCACTCTATAGTGCTAAGTACTTTACTAAGCTTAATATAATTACTGCGTTTAACCGGATTTAGATCGCGGAAGGCCATAAGTGGCTTATAGTATTTATTACCCGGTTTAGACTCTATAAGATACTAGTTACACTATTTAGTCTCTATAACGCGCCCACTACGTTCCAGAACTATATTAACTATATTTTATACAACACCCTTAACGACTACTACACTATATACCTTAATAATATCCTTATCTTCTTAAAAATACGCGCCAAGCATATAAAATATATAAATAAAATCATCTAGAGACTTAGTAATGCTAGACTCTAGATTAATATTAATAAGTCTAAGTTCTACGCTATAAAAACAAAATACCTTAGCTTAATTATCTTAACTAATGGTATAACTATAGACCCTAAAAAGGTATAGGCCCTATAGAAATAGAAGGACCCAACATTAGTTAAGGAACTATAGCAATTTCTTAGCTTCGCAAACTTCTACCAATAATTTATCCAAGGCTATTCTAAGGTAGTTAAGCCTATAACTAGGCTACTAAAGAAAAGCACCAACTAGTTATAGAGCCCTAACTAAGTATAGGCGTTTCAGACCCTAAAAATAGCATTTACTACAGCACCAGTCTTAGCGTACTATAACTATATAAAGAAGACTATAGTAGAGATAGACGCCTTAAACTAGGCTTTAGGAGAAGTGCTTTACTAGGCTAGTAAAGATGGCAAACTTAAGCTAGTTACATTCTTCTCCGCCAAGCACTCTACCCCTAAATATAACTATAAGATATATAATAAGGAGCTCCTAGCAATTATAAAAGCACTAGAAAAATGGCGCCCTAAACTACAAGGAACTAAGCAACTATTTAAGATTATTACAGACCATAAGAACCTCTAGGCCTTTATAACAATAAAACAACTAAACTAGTGCTAAGTCTGTGACGGCTTGAACCATTGAATAAATGTCTTGACGAAGACTTGAATAAATGCTTCTAAGGCGAAGCGAACAAATGCTGTATTACGAAGATATCAAGGTGAGGAGCAAAAGAAGGTGGTGAGGCCACGTCTAAATACACAAGCCAAGCCCTAAGCGAACCCCTGACTAGGTGACGCGCCCCAGCGCCGTCATAAAGTCTATTAGGCTAAGTTCCTCTTTTAGTTTAACTTTGTTATTACCTATAGGCCTAGCACTAAAGCTATAATTCTAGACGCTCTTAGCCGCCTTCTAGGTATAGTACCTACTAACACTAATAACAAACGCCTATAATATAGAGACCACGTTATCTTACCACCAAAAAAGGTTAACCCCGCTATCCTAGACAAGTTATTAAGTAAATCCCAAGACCAAAGCATTAAGGACTTCATTATAGTAATAAACCCAGAGCCTAAAAAAAACCCTTAAGGAGCTTATTAAGAATACCTATAAAGAGAATAAACTAGCTAGAGATATATTAGCCGCGCTATAAGAACAGGAAGGCTATAAGGCATACCACTAGCCCAAGTAGATTAGGAAATTGCTCCACTGCAATAAATCTAAATGCTTAATTATTAACGGCCTAATCTACTATAGAAACCAAGTATTTGTCCCCAATTTACCTAAACTCTAACTAGAAGTTATACACCATATATATAGTTTAGGTTCTATAGGCCACCTAGGCCGCGTTAAGACCCTAGACCTCCTTAGTTAAACCTATTAGTGGCCAGGTATTTTACAGTTTATAGCTACCTTTATAAAAGACTACGCTCTCTACTTCTATATAAAGACCCCATACTTAGCACCGCCTAGTTTCCTAAAACTACTAGAACTACTAGTCCGCCTATAGACCAATATCTCTATTAACCATGTCATTAACCTACCTAAGTGCCTTCGCAATAGTAAAATATACAAATATATCTTTATTATTATTAACCGCCTAATAAAGATAAGACACTTTATTCCTATTACTAGCCTAGACACTAAGGAGCTTATTAAAGCATTTACCTATACTATCTATAAGTTACATAGCACCCTAAGTACTATCATTTCCAATAGAGGGTCTTTATTTATCTCTAACTTCTAGCGCCGCCTAAACTAGTGCCTAAAAGTAACCCTAAACCCTAGTTCCGCATAGTACCCTAAAACAGATAGTTAGACTAAAATCGTTAATACAGCAATAAATAAGTACCTATGCGCTTTTATAAGCTTCACCTAAGATAATTAGGTAGATTGGCTTCCCCTTACTAAGTTTACTATAAATAACTAAGTCAATAAGACTACGGGAATCTTACCGTTCTTTACTAACTATAGCTATAACCTACATCTAAGCATTAAACCAGCGGGCCCCTAGCCACTAGCCCTATCTATATATATAAAGAAAGAGTACCTATAAGCTAATACTATTGCTAACCGCTTTAAGCATATCCTAACTTAGCTTAAAGCTCTAGCTTATATCTCCTAGCAACGCTATAAAGATAACGCCAATATAAAACAGAACAAAGGTATAATATTTAAAAAGGATAATATAGTTATAGTTAGCCTTAAAAATATAAAGACTAACCGGCCTAAGAGAAAATAGAATAATAACTAGGATGGACCCTAGCCCGTCTTAGCTACCTATAGAGGGGTAGTTATAGTAGACCTCCTAGATTATATTTGCGTTAATAAATCTTTCTATATATTAAAAGTCCGCCTCTAGTTCCCTAAGGAGATCCCTAGCTAAGTATATATTAACAAAAAGAAACGTTATAATATTACAGGTAGAATAGCTAAAAGAGATAATAATAGCAATATTACGGATAAGTAGGAATTTAAAAAAATTCTTAATATATATAATAAAAAAAGGGACAAGCATGGCTTAACATACTGCATTAAGTAGAAGTATTATAATAAGAAAACCTGAGAACCTAAAAAGTCCCTAAAAGGGTGCAAGCGCGCACTACTAAAGTTCTATAAATAATACCCTAAGAAGTCTAGACTCCCAGACTAGGTATAAGATAAGAGAGACTCGCTACGCCAAGGCTATAGACAATGACCACAATAATTTAAAAAAGTTAAGATCTTAGGGAACTTTAACTACTGGTTAAAATTATCTAATTAATTAGATTCTTGCCAAGAGCGCTACGCCTAGTCGGTTTAGGTAGTAGTATAGAGTTCTGCTAATGCTATTTGTTAAGCTAGCTAGTTATTAGCTTAGCTAAAAGCAGTAAGTAAAACTAATATCTTTGCTTACTAAATCCACTATTTTTCACTAATACTATAGCCACTAGCTATATAACCGCAATTTACTATTACTTAATAGCAATCTAATGGTAATCTAACGGCAGTTTACTAGTACCGTAATATTCTGTTTTAAAGTTACTTATTTAGTTTAGGGACTAAATCTTTTAGGGGAGAGGAGTACTATTACGGCACTAACCTATTGTATACTGTTTTATACTGTCTTATACTATTTCCTATAGTTAACTAGCCCACTACTAGCGCCTTAGCGCCTGGCCCTACTACTTATATATAATACCCCTTTCGCCTCCTCTCCTCTTTATACTATAATATAGTTATTTAGTCTACTTTATTATAGTACCATAATACTATCCTACCTATCCTACCTATTCTATCTATTCTACCTATCCTACCTATCTAACCATCCTACTTGTTTATGCCTACCCATCTATGCCTGCCTATTATACCTACTTATCTATACCTACCTATCTATATCTATAATTTAGGGGAGAGGTCGGCCCAATTATTATTATTCATTGCTTAACGTCCGATTCGGATCCCTGTTGGGCCCACGCGGACTACTCCTTATATACATATGGGGAGAAAACTCTATTTAAGAAAACCCCGTAATCCGTCTCCCCGCCTTTTAGGGCTCGCTTGCGAGTCGCCTGCGAGTCACTAGTGGTGCTCTACTACCTTACTTTTTGACCTCCTTGGGAACCACTGCTGCCGTAACAAACCTACGGACGCGCTAGTATTACACACTATACTCTACTCCTGTAGAGTTATTAGGGGGCGCCTGTT
>Ga0307507_10001781_pt1 | contig 47347 bp, 10 predicted proteins | sample 7_EM_MG_FD_207223 | JGI IMG/M metagenome (GOLD analysis project Ga0307507, IMG submission 207223) | Populus trichocarpa ectomycorrhiza microbial communities from riparian zone in the Pacific Northwest, United States - 7_EM | ecosystem: Host-associated > Plants > Roots > Unclassified | place...
GATTATAAATTAATACTTAGACTAGAGACTCCGGCCCTTTATTAACTACTTTTAGGATAACTAGGGCGAACTACTACCTATAATAGACTACGCCTAGGCAACCCTACCCTATAACTCTATGGGGTTTGCACCTATTTAGCTAGAAATAGGATACTTACTCTATATAAGCTTTAACTAGGAGAGACCGAAAGGACTATAGACTATACACGAGAAACTATCTTATAAGGAAGTACAGCAGTATGCTAGACGCTTAGAAAAGCATAGGCGGTAGCCTATAAGAACCTAAAGAAGGCCTAGAAATTAATGGAATAGTAGGCAAATAAGTATAGGCATAAGCCTGACTTTACTATAGGCGATAAGGTCTAGGTTATAACAAAGAACTAGAAGACAGAACAGCCTAGCCGTAAGCTAGACTATAAGATGGTAGGACCATATAAAATCCTTAATAAAGAAGGCAATTTATATAAGGTTAAACTCCCAGACTTAATTAAAGTCCACTCTATTTTCTTACTAGATAAGCTATGGAAAGCTATAAATAACCCACTAACTAGATAAAAGAATAAGCCTCTACTACTAATTTAAGTTAATGGCGACGATAAATAGGAAGTTAATAAAATACTAGCCTATAAACTAGTATAAGGAACGCTAAAATACCGTGTCTAATAGAAAGGTTACGATCTAGACCTAACCTGGTACCCCGCTTAGAACTTTATAGGTTGCCCTAGAAGCTTAAAGAGTTCTATAACTAATACCCTAACGAGCTAGGACCCCTAAAGTATCTAGACGAGTAGATGGAGTGCTAGTATAGCAAAGAAGATAAGCTACCTGTCAAGCATATAGATAAGAACACCCCACGGATATATAAAGCCTAAGGGCAGGCTTTTTCGGAGGGGGGGGGGGGGTAATGTTACAGCGCTGGTGGAAAATAGTAGATTATGGCGGATAGCCGCAGACAGTTTCCCACTGTTTTAGATAGTCGCAGTTACGTGACCAGACGATTATATAAAACCTTAAGCGGCGCTACCCTTCTTCTCTTTTCCTTTCTCTAGCTTTGGATACTCGTTTATAGACAATCTAATTATACAGGCTTGCATGCGTCCTTCTTGCTGTGCTTGTGCCTCGATTAACTAAGTCGCTAACAATAGAATTAATTAACGGATATCGTTAACCTTTTTTGTTAAAAAGTTAATTCTATAGTTTAAGAGACTTTTCCAGACTTTATTAAGCGACGCGACTTATTTTATATATAGAGCAGTTACCTTCTTTAACAAAATTAATATACACCTCTATGGCAGCTATTATCTTAGAAATACTGTTAAATTAATCCGTAGAAGTATCTCTATAATTAATAAATATCTCTACCCTATTAGCCTCCGCGATATTAAGTAGAAAGCGCCGCTGAATGGGTAATATGTTAATAATTAAATTGCCTACCCCTACTATAAATATAATATTAATTAACTAGCAGACGCCTATCTAAATACTAACTAGAGTATTCGCCGAGCGGATATCGCGCCGGGTAATAAAAGAAAAGAAGATTAAGGTTATTTTAGAGCATTTACGGGACTAGTAATGGTCCTTTAGTGACCTTTCTTTAGCGTGGCTATAGCTTAGTGCTGTAAAAAAAAGATAATATATAAAGAAAAAAGAAGATAAAAAAGAAGAAGGTAAAGGAGCTTATTGCTACCCTTCTAGAAAACGAAGAAATCCGCAATGCGATTATAGAGACTGCGGATATCCATTTGGAACTAATTAATATAGTTGTGGATATCCTTTATAAAGAGCTTTATAATCTTTAGCAGAAGACGGTTATCTTTAGGCTATAGAAGTTAGATTTAGAGTTTAAAGATATTTAACTCTTAAAGGGCTATAAGGCAATTAACTAATATAACTCTCTACTCTGCTAACTAATAGAAGGATTATTAGTACAGTTAAGAACTAATTAATTACAAAATTCATACCTAGGACGTGTTATTCTTCTTATATCCATCCTTTTATTAGGCCGCTTAAAGCTCTACTAACTGTTTTACTTAGCTTTGGTTTTTATCTTTAAGGCGTAGGTATAAAGCATTAGGTTTTATTACTGCTTTATAGACTAGGGCTTATTAATAGATATAAGATGCTTAACTGCTAAAAGATAGAATTGGCTAAACGCTCTAAGGAAGGCTATAATACTAGCGGCGGATATACTGGCGCTAACGTTATTAAAGACTTACCTCCAATTAATATCCGCTCTTAATAATATCTATATTATATATAATAATTTTAACTACCTTAAGTAAACGCGATATTAGTTAATTAGAGACACTAACGTATTCTATAAGCGAATTACCGACATAAGCAAGTTACCGAAACCAATTCCTTACTAAAATCTAGAAATTTTATAATAAAATATCTCAATAACAACTTAATAAAAAATTTAAAAAATTTAATAGATTATAAATATTAGTTAGAAAAAGTAATTATTAAATTTTAATAGGATAAATCCTTATAACGTGCTTCACTACCGAGCGCATCACTTCAAAGAACACCAAAAAGCCTAAATTTTAATCTTAAGTATCTCAACCACTACTTAATAATATTTTCTAAAAATTCAAATATAAGCTCTTATATGCCTATTTTAGTGCTTATTATGATATAAAAGTATATAGTCTAGTAGTTGTTGAGATATTTAGAAATATCTCTATTTTTAGCCCCTAAACTCTATATTATAATAACTATTAAGTTGCATACTCTAATATTATAATATACACTAAAATATGTATATGAAAGCTTATATTTAAATTTTTAGAAAATATTATTAAGTAGTGGTTGAGATATTTAAGATTAAAATTTAGGCTTTTGGTGTTCTTTAAAGCGATACGCTCGGTGGTGTAATGCGCTCGGTGGTAGAACACGTTAATTATTAAGATATTAAGTTTTAGTCTTTAAATTTAAATAAAATTTTATATCTCAATAACCAGTGGTTTTATTAACTCTAAATTTTAATATAGGCTCTAAAGTATATATAAAAGCCCAATTTTAAATTTTAAATTTTTTTTATCTAGTCGTTGAGATATTTTATTGTAAAATTTCTAGATTTTAGTAAGGAATTGGTTTTAGTAACTCGCTTGTGTTAGTAATTCGCTTGTAGAATACGTTAGTATTTTCTATTTCTATACTACTAGAAAGCTTATTTACGGATCTTATATTTCCCCTAATAGCCTTCTTTAAAGTATACTATATAACTAGGTGCAACTTTAAATTAAAGATATTACTAAGGCGCCAGGTAATATATATAATAGTATTTAAAATCGGATATCTATATTTATAATTATAGCTACTCTATAAAGCGTATATCTAGCTATTATAAATAGTATTTTTAAATCTAATACTGAGCTAGAATATCTGTATATACCAGAGATTAATATTCTACCATCTATAAAGACAATATATATAAACTTGAGCCCTATTATAGAGAGTAAGGCTTCTATAAATAGTAACTACTATATACTTAAGATAATATTCTTAGAGCAACTATAACTTAATCGTAATAATAATTTCTAGGACTAATTATATCTAGTATATAGTAATTAAAAAACTGTAAAGCTTATCCGTGTTTATAAGCGGGAGTAGGCAAAGGCTGCGCTCTTATATAATAGTCACTGTTAGGTACTACCTATTTTAGGTCTATGGTACCTCTAGTTAAACTTCCTATATATAATTATAAGGACTTTCTTTATTGGTAAGCGATATATATAGTAGTACTCTACGCTCTATATTTATATAAATTACCTTAGGCGACAAAATATCCCTATAGAGCGCCCTCCCTTTTACTATCTTAAGGAGCTAATACTGCATAGTTTTAATGCCTGTATTGTTGCGCTTTTCTTAATATATATCCGTAATAGGCTTAATATCTATAAAGAAGGCATAGTTAAAAGATATATTAGATCCTTAACGCCCTAGTAGTTTCTATAGCATATTAAAGATATCCGCGCAGCGGGTTTTAGCTCTAAAGTTGGCCATAAGGCTAATAAATTAGTTCCCCTGCAGCCCTCTACCTACGGAGGTTCTTAGATTATAAATTAATTGCTTATAGTACCTAGCTCCGCTACTATAGGCCAGCCCACTTAGATTGTTAACGTAGAATTCTTTAATTATATTCGGTATCTATAGGTAGTTAAAATATATAAAGTATTAAAATACGCTATTAAGTATACGGATATCGGCCTTTTAAAGCGTGTAATTGCCTACCTTTACTTTTACTTTACTAGATTAAGGAGTAATAACTATATATCTAAAATAATATACTTTTAGAGGTTAATTGCAACAGAGGTATATAACCTAGTACTTTAGCGGGCCGTACTAGTAAATAGGCTAATTAATAATCGCGGAGAGCTAAATAGCTTTTTTAAAGCTAATTAACTTAATAAACTATTAAATCTTTAGTTAAAGGAGTTACTTTAATTACGCGGAAACTTAACATTTGGAGTAAACTCTCTATTTAGGTAGAGTGTTCTTATTATAAGCTATACTAGACCTCTTTGTACTAAGTTTAAGAACGCGTTTGGTAAGCGGATAATATCTAATTATATAATTAAGTCTTCTGTGGTTAATATCCAGTCCTATATAGATATAATTACTAAGGATATAATTATACGTTAGCGTATACGGGACGTTAGGTTTAAGGCACCTACTATTCTTTAACTTAGATTAGAGCGGCTCTTATAAGGCGGTTGTCACGGAGTAAGTACAAGCGATAATAATATATAGCGAAGTAGATATTATTAAGCTATATATATAAACTGTGTAATAAAGTCAAGACGTTGTGTAAGGAAAGAAGGTAAGGAAACAGGAGAAAAGGGGTATATATTGTTAACTTGGTTGCTTAGTTAACACGTGCACGGGGCGGAATAGGCTTCGGGTTGTGGTCCTAGCGGATCTTGGCAGAATGTGGCGGAATATGGTGGAGGACGGCAAATTGCCGTAGATTGCCATCACGTGATGGCAAATTGCCTCAGATTGCCGTCACGTAATGGCAAATTGCCTTAGATTGCCGTCATGTGTCTTAATTAACTGAGTCGTTAACATGGAGGTCAAGAGAGTGGAAACAGGTGGACGTGTATAAGGTGTTACGGAGGTGTCCTGTAATAGTACCCCCCCTTTAAACTCGAGCTTCTGTGAGATGGGGCTGTGGTAGTTCTGGGTAAAGTTCGTGAAAGTCTTCTGCGGCTTATATAAGTCCTACGGAGTTAATAGGTTCCTATAAGGGTTTAGTAAAGCCTCTCCACTTTATAAGGTATATATACTAGCGTTTCCGTTTATCGTACTTAATATCGTTAATTCTTTTAACAAAGTACTTATCCTTACCATCTACCTTAACTGGTGGGGGAGGGTCCTAGATCTGTCCAGGCAGGGCGTCCAATACAGGGGCAGCAGGGTAGAGGACTGACATATGGAATATAGGGTGGATTTTAACCGTATTAGGGAGCTTTAGTTGGTAGGCATAAGGAGAGACAACTTTTTTAACCTTATAAGGGCCGGCGTTCTTCCAATTAAGTTTCTTAGTAGGTTGTTTCATGTTTAGATTTCTTACGTCTAGCCAGACAAAGTTACCAATTTAGTAAGCTAGTGCTAGGGTTTAGTTCTTATTTGCTACAGCTTTATAGACAGACTAGGCCTATGTTATTTTGTTAGTAAGGAACTCCTATAGTTCTTTTATCTTCTTTACAAATTTATTTACTTCTATAACTTATAAGGCCTAATAAGCTAGACAAGGAACATTACTAAAGGGTTTAAAACCTATTTGCAGGTGCTAGCTATAATTAGCTAGAAATAGGGAGACCTTTATAGTTTCTAAAATAGAGTTATTTGCGGTAAACTTAGCAAATATAAGCCAGTCCATCTAGTCGTCCTATAGATACAACGTGTATATCCAAATATACTATTCCATTATAGTATTTGCACGTTCTGTTTAACTATCCATTTCTAGGTAATATGCTATAGACAACAGTGCTTTAATACAGAGTTAGGTAGTTAGTTCTTTTTAAAACACTAAGACAAACTAGCGGCCTCTATTAGAGACAATTATTTTAGAAAGTCTGTAGAGTTTCCATACATAATCCAGGAACAGTTAGGCAACAGTAGGTGCTAATATATTAGGGTAGGCGATTAAGTGTTTTATCTTAAATAGTTAGTCTATAACTACTATAATGTTTATGCAGCCTTTACTTTTAGGGAGATTAACAATAAAGTTAATTAAGATATCCTTCCATCTTCGGTCCGGAATAGGCAGTGGCTTTAGAAAGCCGTTATATGTCTTATACAAAGCTTTGGCTCGTCGGCAGGTATAGTAGCTAGAGACATACCTTCATGTCATATTATACATGTTCGGCTAGTAGTACTCCCGTTAGAGTAGTTCTAGGGTTTTTCCTTGGCCTGGGTGGCCGGCTACTAGTAGGTTATATACGTGTTTAAGGAGCTTAAGCTTAAGCTTATTATAATTAGGGACAACTAGGCGGTTTTAGTAGTATAAGCGGTCTCTACAAACTTTATATTTACTTAGAGAGATCTTTTTAGAGCGTCTAATGCCATCTTAAATTAGCTTAAGTGTCTCTTGGATAAACTTATTATTTAGGTATTCGTCAATTATAATCTATTTAATTAATTAATTAGTTATTTTAAGGACGTATACTATAAGGTCTTTAGCTAGGGGATTAAATAATTCGGGACAAAGTAGGGTTTAATTGCGGTAGGCGCGCGTTTCTTCCTATACTGTTATATCTTGTAAACGTTAAGTTAGGGTATTAGGTTTTTAACCTTAAACGCCTAGGCAGTATATAATTAAGAATTAAAAATAAGACAGATATTCTAACCAGCAGGCTTAATAATAACTTAGCTATTTTATAGTCATGAAGTACTGTAGATTTTTATGGTCGCTAAGGACCTTAATTGGAAATCCAGCGCCTTCTAGTTCGGGTCGCCATTATTTAAAACATCTAATAATAGCTAATAATTCTTTATCGTAGATCTCGTAGTTATATTTAGCTGGACTTAGTCGTTTTAAGAAGTATGCTATAGGGTGCAGTACCCCTTCTTTATTATACTAAGACAGAATGCCTCTAGTAACGTAGTTAGATAAGTCAGCTTCTATAACACTCTTTCGGTTTGGGTTAAAGTATTAGAGTATAGGTACAGTAGTAAATATAACTTTTAGATAGGTAAAGGCCTTCTTACATTTCTTATTAAAGATAAAGGCTTTATCCTTTCAGGTTAAAGCTATAAGAGGTAAAACTAGGGTAGAGAAGTTATTAATAAACCATTAATAGAAATTAGCAAATCCTATAAAGGCTCTTACGTCCTTAATATTCTTAGGTTCTTGCCAGTTTACAATTACTTTAATCTTCTTTAGGTCTATTTATATGCCGTCTATAAAGATAATAAGTCCAAGGTATAGAACTTCCGTTTTATAGAACTCGCATTTATCTATATCTAATTATAGTCTAGCTCCACGTAGGGCTTTTAAAACAAGGTTAACGTGTTTCTTATATTTAGCTAGGTTATTACTATATACCAGGATGTTATTAATATAAGCAGTACAGAAAACGTCTAGGTAAGATTATAAGGTATTATTTATAAAGTGTTGGAATAAACTTAGGGTATTTATAAAGCCAAACAGCGTTACTAAGTATTCAAATAGTCCGTATCTAGTATAGAATGCGGTAAGCCATTTATCTCCTTTTACAATATAAAGGCGGTTAAATGCGTAGATAAGGTCAAGTTTTATATAGTAGCGAGCCTTACTTAATTAGTTTAGTGTCTCTTAAATTAACGGGAGCGTGTACCGATTCTTAATAGTAATAGCGTTAAGAGCTTAGTAGTCTACACAGAAGCGTAGACCGCTGCCAGGTTTCTTAACAAAGATTATAGGTATAGCTATAGGCGAAGAGCTTGCTCTAATAAATCCTTTACTTAGGTGTTCGTCCAAGTACTTCCGTAATACTTAGAGTTTGTTTTAGGACATTCTATATAAGGGTCCAAATCCTGGCTGTTTTCCTTCTTTAAGTACGATCTTATGGTTATATAGTTAGTGTTCTACTAGCTTATTAGCTTTCTTTCATAAAAATACTTCCAGGTTATTATAGTAGCATACTAGTACTTTTATAGCAGGGTTAGTATGTTTCTTTAATGCTAAGGCCTTTTTAATATCAGCCATTGTAATAGCAAAGATTATATATTTAGGTTTCTTGGCAAGTTATGCTAATAGGGTAGCTCCAATTATATAGATATCTAAGGTGTTAAGTAAGCTTAAATTGTCCTTAGTTTCTTATATAGTTTCTTATTCGGGTTTAAGCTCAGTGTTAGGTACAAAGTTAGTATTAAATTTAGGTTCAAGTTCTTTAAGTATCCTTTTTATAGTAGAATACTAGTTCTTCTAGTACTTTTATATATTAAGCTTAAGCTTCTGCTTAGTTTGGGGTGTAGTAGTTAGAGTTAGTTTATATAGTCTAGTATAATTTCTGGGTTCTTAGTGGATGTCGGTAGAAATCTTATATTAGTGGAATTTAGTGGAATTCTCGGGTAGGTGGAATTAGGTAGACTTTTTAGGTATAAGGTAAATATTAATAGAAATTTTAGACTAGTGGATCCTGGTAGATTTTCCAGATTTTAGTTTGGGGTCTAAGTAGCGAGTTATAAGACACTTCTGCTTGCAATAGAAGGTGGTAAATAGAAGCTTAAGGTTATCCTAATTAATAGTTACCTTATATAGCTTTATCCAGGGTTATCTAAGAATCACTAAGTAACCCAGAGTGGTAACAAAAAGCTTAATCAGTTCTTTATAGTTTAGGTATTAGAGTCTTAGGAATACTATATAGGTAATACGGCCTAAGATAGTACATTTGCCATTAAATCTAAATACGTTAATATGCCGGTTAAGGGGGGTTAGAGTAAAACTATTATCTTATATAAAGATCTTATTAATAAATCCTATGCCACTAGCTCCTGTATTAATTAGGACTTAAGTATTAACCTATTAATTATTCTACCAAAGACAATAGTTAACGGTTATGCTACAATCCTAAAAGTTAGAGTTTATAACATCTAAAGCATTTAACAAGATCCTAAAGCAGCGCTATCCTGGAGAGCGACTTAGCTCCAGAACCTTCCTTTTAGAGGCAATTAGGGTGGAGTTTTTATAGCATGTTAGTTATAGCTTCGTCCTTGTAAGTAGTGCTTACTAAATGCGGGGCTGGAACCAAGTAGAGATTAGAAACAGTAACTAGAGGATTAATGCGGTAAACGGCTGCTAGTATTAGCCGTTTATAATTTGCGTTAGGGCATAGGGACGGAGCAGTAGTTAGAGAAGTAGGAGCTACTTCTATACTTAAAATAGAGGCCTAGCTTAGTGCGTCATTCTTATTTAGAGGACCCTAGTAAGGCGTATCCTAGGGTTCTAGTGTTAATATCTATGGCGTTAGGGTGCTTAGGCTGAGACAATAACTTAGTAAATATTTATGGGTTTGTTATATTATATTAAAGAGCGGACTTTAGTATTAGACATAGTATATTATTATATTATTTATTAATAACATTTGCGCAGGCGTTAAGAGCTTCTAGTAGGTCTACACCTATTAGGGAGGTTTTTAGTTTGGGGCTTAGGGATTTAATAAGGCTGTTAATTAGTGCGGAGTTATTCCAGCCTATTTTTTTTATATAACGGTTGAATTTGGAGAAGTATACTAGGAAGCTTTTTATTCCTTAAGTTATATAGTTTATCTTTCTCTAAGCAGTAGCTTGGCGGTTCGGGTCACTATATATGGCTTTAAGAAGTACAATTAGGCTTAGTACTAAGTTTGGTTAAAGAGGTTTAATAAGGTTAGCTACATCTCCTTCTAATCAACTTAGGGCGTAGCAGAGTCGGTTAGCTTTAGTTAGGTAGCAGTTAGTATTACCAGTTAGCTTATTTTTAAGCCAGCTTAGGAATAATTAGAGTTCTCATTATTTACTAGTAAATATTAGAGGGTCTAGTAGTCGTTTAGATTATTACAGTGCAGTAGTTAGTTTAGGGTAAGTAACTACTATAGGTTTAGGGCTCTCGTTCCGCGTGTTTATCTCTAGAGATAGTATTCAGTCTTAGGGCCCTAATATAGGCATCTTAAGGGTGCGGATTTCTTCTTAGAGGTCTTTAATTAATTACCGGTGTCGTGCTTCTCATTTAGCTTGTTATTAAGTTAAAGTGGCTTAGTTCTATGCGAGGGCGTCTATAAAGGACTTCTATATTTCTGCCAATTGTTTTTAGAGTGCGGACATAATGCCGACGGCTATTATAGGGGCTTTGGGGTCGTTTTATATTTCGGAGGGTGGTATATAGGGTTAACGCAACGTAGTGTCACGGAGTAAGCATAAGCGATAATAATATATAGCGAAGTAGATATTATTAAGCTATATATATAAACTATATAATAAAGTTAAAACGTTGCGTAAGGAAAAAAGGTAAGGAAATAGGAGGAAAGGGGTATATATTGTTAACTTAGTTACTTGGTTAACACGTGCATGGGGCGGAATAGGCTTCGGGTTATGGTCCTAGCGGATCTTGGCGGAATGTGGCGGAATATGGTAGAGGACGGCAAATTGCCGTAGATTGCCGTCACGTGATGGCAAATTGCCTCAGATTGACGTCATGTGTCTTAATTAACTGAGTCGTTAACATGGAGGTCGAGACGGTGGAAACAGGTGGACGTATATAAGGTGTCACGGAGGTGTCCCGTGACAGCGGTATTGCTAATTTTAATATACGGATGTCTTATATTAGCGGTTTACTATATAACCCTTATAAGGTCGGATTTAATAAAGCTATAGATAATATGCCGGAGGACTTTTAAATGCTTAGGCTTATAGTACGTTTTTGTTTTAATATATTAAGCAAGTTCTTTTTATTAATATTAATTCTAGCCAGCGTATAAGCTTTTTAGTGCGTAGTATATAATATAGTAGTTAGCTGTTTTATGGTGCGGATATATAAATATCTTTACCTTAGCTTATACGGATATTATAATATTAATTAAGTATATCTATTAAATTTAAGGCGGAGACTTAATTCCTATATATATAGTAGCAAAAAGGTAAGAGCTACTATTTTATTATTATAAACCTATAATAATAGCTAACCCATAACAATAGCTAACTTATATTTACTTAGTTAATATCCGGTAGCCTAGTATTGCGTATAAGTACAGTAATACTACGCCTTAGAAATGTAAGCTTATCCTTTATCTCACTTAGAGAATCTCTAAACTTATTTAACCAGCGGTCTATAGCTTAAACATCTTTTATTATATTAGTTACCTATTTATAAACTATATTAATATATGTAGAAACAGCAATTGCTAAATACACCCTAATAGATTCCATGCTAGCGGAAGTGGTAGCAGCAATAGTAATACCTGGCGTGCTAGTAATTAATAAAAGAGTTAGAGGAGTAGCGGCAGATTGGGTACCTCTATAGCCGCGCATACTACTATAAGTAGGAGTCTTAATAGGGGGGGAGGTTTTAGTAGGGGGGGAGGCGTAGTAGCGCGGGCGGGGATGGTATAAGAATGAAGCTATATGGATATTAGTAATATCCGTATTATTAATACGTAGATACTATACCTTCTTAGTAGGTATTTTAGCTAGATTATTAGTAAAAGTTAATTTTATACGTTTTCTGCCCTAAGGTATAACCGGCTTTAGATTTAATAAACTTTTCTATACGCGTATTAGCTAACAGAATAATAGTATACTATTAGCATATACCTTTCCGTATAACCTACTACCTATATAATATCTTAAGCACACACCCCTAAAATAAGGCCTGGAGTCCTTTTTATAAACGCAATATTTATAGCTATGCTTTTCGCATAGAGTATATAGCGGATTGCGTAGCTTACTAAAGCTACCCTTAATATTCTAGACGTGTATTAATATCCGCTAGCGACTTTCCTTTATACTCTCCTAAATACTAGCTTTAGAGTATACCATTTATTTACTAACGGCACTTAAATAGGAAGGCGCTTGTTTATATTTATAGTACTATAGAGATTATAAGGGCTGCGGAGATTATAAGAGTTGGCGTTATAAAGATCTTTATCTTTACCGCTGTCTAAAGATTTACTATCTAAAGAAACCTTATAAAGAACGTTTAGGTTACTATAAAAGGTAAATTAATAGATAAGATATTAAAACAGTATAGCTAACATATATAATTTAATGGCTATCTTGGGCTTTAGATTCGTATTAGCAGCCTTTTTATCCTACTTTTTAAGAAAAGAAGATAAATAAGCCTTATTAAGCCTCCTTTTAAAAGTATTAGGCAGTAGTAGTAGTAGAGAGGCGGATGGCAAAAAAGCGGACGGCGTAGAAACTGACGATAAAGTGGTCTATAGTAAAGATATAGGCAATGGAAAGGTAGGCGGCGAAAAGGTACACGGATTTTTAGCGGATTTCGCTCTATTTATATTTTTATTGTCTACTAAATCCTATAAAAAGCGCTTTAGTATATATTTCTTAAAATTATATTAGCTATAGGCATAATTTAGTATTAGGAAGCTTACTCTTTAGGAATAGGGTCTAAAGGCTAAATAAGAGTAGCTATAGCGTGCTTAATGGTATCATTGTTTATTTCGCATATATTAAGTTCCTTAACTACCTAGCTGCTATTATTCGCATTAATATTGTTTATAGGTGTAAATAAAGGCATTATAGATAGTATTATGCCAAGGGATAATAGATAAGACAATAATAATAAAGTTTATAGTGCGGTACTATAAGGTAGAAGGTTAGCAAAGGAAGAAGAGGTACGGAGGTTAATTTAAGGTAAATATCTAATTTACACATTTTATTAAAACAGCGCACTAACAAATAATCGCTGCTATAGTGACTTACCTTAGTAAATATTAATGGTGCGGATATATAAATATCTTTATCCTAGCTTATACGGATATTATAATATTAATTAAGTGTATCTATTAAATGCAAGGCAGAGACTTAATTTATATATAGTAGTAGAGAGGTAAAAACTACTATTTTATTGCTTTAAACCTATAATAATAGCTAACTCGCAGTAATAGCTAACCCATATCTACTTAAATTCTATATCCGGTAACCTAGCGTTACGTATAAGTATAGTAATACCACGCCTTAGAAACGCAAGCTTATTCCTTATCTTACTTAGAGAATCTCTAAACTTATTTAACCGGCGGTCTACAACTTGAACATCTTTCGCTATATTAGTTACCCGTTTATAAACTATATTAACGCATATAGAAATAGTAATTGCTAAATATACCCTAATAGATTCCGTGTTAGCGGGAGTACTAGAAGCAGTACTAGACGTACTAGGGATTAGTAAAAGAGTAAAAGTCTTAGAAGGAGGGGAGGTCTCTAGAGGGGGGATAGTGCGGGTATAAAGCTATGCAAATATTATACCTTCTTATTAGGTGTTCCAGCTGGATTACTAGCAAAAGCTAATTACGCATAATTTTTACGTTAAGGTGTGACCGACTCTAGTCTTAGCGAACTATCCTATATATATATTAGTTAATAGAATAATAGTATATGCCTTTTTGTACAACCTACTACCTAAGCAATATCTTAAGTATATACCTCTAAAATAAGGTCTGGAGTCCTGCTTATAAACGCAATATTTATAGTCTTGCTTAATATATAGAGCGTATAGCGGATCGCGTGGCATACCCAAGCTACCCTTAATATTCTAGACGTAGGTATATATCTGCTAGTAAGCTTCCTTTATATTTTCCTAAGCACTAGCTTTTAGGGTATACTATTTATTTACTAATGGCACTTAAATAGGAAGGCGCTCGTTTATATTAATATTAGATATTATAGCTTAGGCTATCTATATACTATAGAGCTTATAAGGGCTATAGAGATTATAAGAGGATAGAGGGGAGCTTTTAGGAGAGTCGGCGTTATTAAAATAGCTCTCTTTACTGTTATCTAAAATCTCTAATATTTCTGTTAGGTTACTATAAAAGGTAAATTAGTAGATAAGACATTAAAATAGTATAGTTAATATATAAGATTTAAAGGCTATCTTATACTGAATATTTTACGCAATAATTCTATTAGCCTACCTCTTAAGAGAAGTAGAAGTATAACGATGATTAAACTTTTTAGAAGTAGTAGGTGGCGAAGAGGTAGGCAGTAAAAAGGTAGGTGGTAAAGAAGTAGGCGGCAAAGAGCTAGGCAGTGAAGAGGTAAGCGGATTTTCAGTAGATTTCGTAATAGCCTTATTATAGTGCTCTACTAGATCCGATAAAGAGTGCTTTAGTATATATTTCATAAAATTATATTAGCTATAGGTATAATTTAGTATTAGAAGGCTAACTCTCTAGGTAGAGACCCTAAAGGATTAGTAAAAGAAAGGGCGTCCTTAAAAGCGTCCTTAATTATTTTATTATTAACGTCGCGCATATTAAGTTCCTTAATTAAATAGCTGTTAGACGTATTTAGAGGTATAAAAGAAGGTATTATAGATAGTAGTATGCTAATAGACAGTAGATGAAATAATAATAATAAAGTTTACAGTATAATGCTATAAGGTGGAAGGTGCGGAGGTTAATTAAAGGTAAATATCCAAGCTACCAATTTTATTAAATTAGCTTACTAATAAGTAATTGCTATAGTAATTTACCTTAGTAAATATTAACTACCTTATAAACGCTTATTTATAACGCGTGAATCTTTTATAGTTAAGTTACTACTAATTAAGATAAGTAGGCGCCGTCTAGTTAACTTACAAAGTAATATTAATATAGAATTACCGCTTAATTAAGGTGCTAAAGAAGGGTTGTAAGCGAATATTAGGTTTATATGGTAAGCGGATTTCTTACTTTTAAAGTGCGCAGATATATCCTTTTGTTTTCTCTTACTATAAGGCGGATCTAATATTAGCTAAGAGTTTTAAGGCCTAAAAGCCTAAGAAGAATAGATAATATCTAGTTATAAAGATTATAAGACACTTAAACTAAATAGCTAATATAATATAGGTTCTATAGGTTTTAGGAGCTTTAGGTATAAACCTTAATATCTTTCTAGATAAAAATCTAATAGACTATTGAAATATATATGTGGAGATTAATACTTAATACCCGGATATTAATTAGAGCTCTGCCCTAGTCCTAGTTAAGTTAATAAATAAATAAAACGCTAAGAAATATTAAATACTAACCTGCTAAAGCTGCGTTTATATCTAAAACTAAGGGTAGAGATTAAGCACTAGGCTATAGGTTCTAAGCTGCGCTTAGTTTAAAGAGCGGAGATTAAATATTAGACTATAAATTCTAAGCTGCACCTAATTTAGAAGGTGGGGACTGAGTATTAGTATATAAATTCTAAACTGCGCCCAGTTTAAAGGGCGGAGATTAAGTATTAGCCTGTAAACCCTAAGCCTTAGAGTTTCCCAGAAGCGAAGATCTAGTCTTATAACTTAAATTCTAAGCCTTAGGATTTTCTAGGAACGGAGATCTAATACTACATTGTGAATTCTAAATTTCTGGATTTCCTACTACCTGGAAACTAGTGTTATACTATAGATCTTAAACTTTAGAATTTTTCGTAATTGGAGATATAGTGCTGCATTACAAATATTAAACCTTAGGCTTATCTAAAAGTTAAGACTTAGTATTGCACTGTAAGCTCTAATACTTAGACTATCCTAAAGATTTAAATTTAATGCTCCGCTATAAGCTCTAATATCCAGATTACTCTAAGGGCTAAGACCTAATACTATGCTATAAGCTCTAATATTTGGATTATTCTAAGGGTTAAAATACGGAGCTGCCTTATAAGCTATAGTACCGAGCCTACCCCAGAGACTGGTTTCTAATACTATAGTATAGACTTGGATATTCTAGAGCTATAGAGAGTTAATATCTATTATTATAGTATAGACCCTAATATCCGAGAAGCCGATACTTAATACCAGATAATAACTAACGCTAATTATTGCCCTAGGGCTCTTAATACCCAGCCTAACTTTAAGATCCTAGATATCCGCCCTATATTAAAAACTAGACCTAACCGTTTGTATTGCTAAAACTAATATCTGTTATAGGGTTTTGATATACTTAGCCTAGAGGCATTCCGCTAGTTACAGTTTAGGCTAGCCAGCTATATATTCTTACTAGATATAGGCTAAGAAGGTAATAGTATCGGCAGCCCTATATGCAGATTTTTAGTAGATATCGATTAAGGTAGTTAGGCTACTTATATTTACGGACTTTAAGCTGCTAATACTATATGCCTTTCCGCTACCCTAGACCGTAGTAATATCTACTCTGCGCTATCTTTTAATTTGCTTACTAATGCTAATAGTTAGCTCTTTACCTAATTTGCCTTTTCTACCTCCTTTTAAATAAAGGTAATAAACTTATTTAGACTATTACTAAGCTAACCACAATTTTAATTAGGTAGATTTTTCTTAAGTGCCTTATGGCTAGTTATATACTAGGCGCAGCTATAGAGAGTGGCAATTTGCTTATTAGATATAATATAGCTTAAGGTTAGATTCTAAATAGCATACTAATATTTCTTCTCTATCTAGTTATAGAACTAGTTTTTTATGCTTACAGTAAAAGCCTTTTATTATATCTTTGTTAGAATCCCTTCTATATATAGCTTACGGATATTAAACTCCTTAAAAACCCGTAAAGTAGGATTATAGTTAAAGTAATAACCCTAGCTACTAGTAGACGGAGACTGCTCCTTATAGTTCTCTAATATAATCTTTTATAAGCAGCCCTTTTCCTTATTTATAAGAGTATATATAATAGAAGAGAGCTACTCTTTTCTTAGCTTTAGTCTTTAGGCGCCACGCTAGCTTCTTTAGTAAAATATCCATAGGTTAAACTATAGATATTCTACCTAGACTAAGCTCTTATCCTATATTAGATGCGGATATATTAGAATTAGCATTGTTATATACGGACACTTTTAAAGATATATTGCTAGTAAAATTAGTAGCCCCATTCTCTTATAACACCTATTACTTAATACAATATTTGCGGCTAAGTTAACTTAGCTAAGATTGGAAGGCTCTACTAGTACAACTATAATTTTTAGCTAGCCCAGTAATATCCTTACGCGGACCTTTATACCAATCCTTAATTAGAAATATTGCCTTACCTATTTAACTACTACCATAAGTACCGCGTCTAAGTCGTTGCTATATTATATTAATAGACTTGTCTTTATATATGCAATACTGTGTAATATAGTTAATATTAGGAATATTAGCGCTATAAGTAAGCGCGTTAGATAAGAGTATAATATAAATTTTGGAGTTAGGCTTTCTTAACTCCTTATATAGTCTATCTTTATCTATAATAGCTAATAATATATAATAAAGCTAAATAGCTCTTCTAGCCTACGCTTCCTAGTACCTATAATAAACTAACTATAAATAAATTAAGTCCCTGCTTAGGAATATTAGGTTCTTTAAATTAAGAAAGATAATTATCTTTAGGATCTGGTAGGGAGTTAGCGTATATTAGATTCTCTACTTGGCGGATATAGCAGTATATACGCGGTCTATAATAAAGCATAAGCTCTTAAAAGACTTCTTACTTCCTTACTTAACGTATTCTCTAATAATTAATAGATCTAGCCGGTTAATTAATATCCGTACTATATTAATATTATTTTAAAAGCCCGCCAACTCTTAAATAATCTTAAATATTATATTATTAAGCGTTGTAGTATAAGTAAACCAAGGCCTCCACCCTAATAACGACCGCACTTTCTATAGCTGTGTATATAACTCTAAAATAAACCCCCCTAATTAGCTATAAGATATACCTTATTAATTACTACTAAGCTAATATATGCGCAAAAGGTGGGGTTGGTAAGGGTCTTATAGAACCTTTTACTAATTAACAGCTCTGGTAATATTAAAATATATGTATATACTCTAATGCGGATTTCCCATAAAAGACGTACAGATATTATCTCGGCGTATATATAAACCAGCCCTATTCTAGGAAGCTCCTTAATCTTTACCTTCTACTCTACACTAATTATATTAAGTGGCAAGATAATAATTACTACTAAGGCCTAAAGAAGATATAGTATTACTTATATTATTATACTCTTGCCAAATAAGGTTCTTATAATAAGTATTATATCTTTTTCCTTAAATAGTAGCCACCTAAGGGCTTTAAGCTGCTCTGTATGCTCGTAATACAGATATAAAAAAGTAATAGCCTTATTAACTTTACTTAGCTACTGGGCCTTGTTCTCTCCGTAAAGCATAAAAGACCAATTTTAAAGGTCCTATAGCCGTTATTCCTAGTCTATTATATAACTCCTTTAAGTCTAATTATCTAACACCTAATACGGCCGCGACTGTTCTAGCACCTTATTTAACTTCCTCCCTTTCTACCTAGTAGGTTTTAGTGCTAGTATATATTAGATCTGTCTAGATATCTATAACTTAGTAGTAGGCGCGCGGTAAGGTTTTAATAGGTGTTATATACTATAATATAGACGCTATATATCCGCTAGGCTATAATGGGTTCTTTAGGGTGGCCATTATAAATCTACATGGGTTTTATATATTAGCTAGTGTTTAGTAAAGTTATATAGAGTTTGTTAGCGACTTAGTTAATTAAGGCACAAGCATGGCAAGAGGGTCGCGCAAGCCTGTATAATTAGATTGTCTATAAACAAAGATCTAAAGCTAAAGAAAGGAAAGGAGAAGAATAGCAGTGCCGCTTAAGGTTTTATGCGGCCCTTGAGTTATGTAACTGCAACTATCTATAACTATCTACAACTATCTACAATTGTCTACCACAATCCACCGTTTTCCACTAGCGCTGTAATATTACCCCCCCCCTTCTAAAAAAGCCTGCCCTTAGGCTTTATATATCCATATTATGTCTATAGGGTATTCTTATCTTTATGCTTAATAGGCAGCTTATTATCTTCGCTATACTAGTACTCTATCTACTTGTTAAGGTACTTTAGGGGTCTGGGCTTATTAGGGTATTAGTTATAGAACTCTTTAAGCTTATAGGGACTATCTATAAAGTTCTATATAGGGTACCAAGTAGGATCTGGGTTATATCCTTTCTAACTAATATAATACTTTAGCGTTCCCCTTATAAGTTTATAGGCTAGTGTTTCTTTAATTTCCTATTTGTTGTTGCTATTAACTTAAATTAGTAGGGGCGGTTTTTTTTTTTTTTCCAGGTAATAAGTTATTTATAGCTTTTTATAGCTTATTTGGTAAGAACTTAGGGTGGACCTTAATTAAATCTAGGAGCTTTACTTTATATAAGTTGCCTCTCTTTTTAAGGACCTTATATAGTTCTACTATTTAATAGTCTAGCTTATGGCTAGGCCGTTCTATCTTCTAGTTCTTTATTATAACCTAGACCTTATCGCCTACGGTAAAGTCGGGCTTATGCTTATACTTATTTACCTACTACTCCATTAATTTCTAGGCTTTTTTTAGGTTTATATAGGCTACTTTCCAGGCTTCTTCTAAACGTTTAGTGTAATGCCGTGCTTCCTTATAAGATGATTTTTCGTGTACAGTCTATGGCCGTTCCGGTCTTTTCTAGTTAAAGCTTATATAGGGTAAATATCCTATTTCTAGCTAAATAGGTATAAATCCTATAGAGTTATAGGGTAGGGTAGTCTAGGCGTAGTCTATTAGAGGTAGTAGTTTAACTTAATTGTCCTAAAGGTAGTTAATAAAGGGTTAGAGTCTCTAGTCTAAATACTAGTTTATAATCTCCGTCTAGCCGTCTGTCTAGAGGTAGTATGCTATAAAAAGCTTTAGCTTAATGCCTAAAATCTAGGCAAACTTGTTTTAGAAAGCTAATATAAACTATAGCCTGTAATTAAATATAATAGTATCTAGTAGTTTATAAATTTAGTAGACATAATAGATATATAGTTAGGCCGCCTCTTTAGTATTAATATTCTTATAATAAGGGATTAAGAATAGGCGCTTGCCAAAGTGGTTAACTATAACTATAGCCATATTATATCCGTTACGGTCTATAGGTAGCTTATAGAAGTCTATAAAGATATACTGCTAGGGGCGTTCTAGTATTAGAAGTGGTTTTAATAGTCCTAGGGTCTTATCTTATAGAATTATAGGCCTATGGCAGTCGTTATAGTTTTGTATATAGCAATTAATATTTATAACTATTCTAGGCTAGTAGTAACGGTTACCGATAATCTTATAGGTCTTATTTTTTCTAGGGTAGGCCATAGAGATCTAAATATACACTTTAGCAATAAGCTAAGTCTATAAGTTCTATTCTTTAGCTACTTCTAGCTGTTCCTTATACTTTAGTAGTCCGTTTTTAAGGGACCATAGGCTAGTAATGCCCTTTACCCTTTTATAGTACTCCTATAATAAAGGGGCCGAATAATTTACTTATAGCAGCTTATTAATAAGGTTGAGTTCCGTAGTATTAATAGGGCACATCACGACCTTTATAGGGTCCGTATTTAGTCCTACCTATATTTTAAGGTTAAGGTGCTCTGGTTATAATAATATCTAGGTCCATAATAGGATCTTTACGGCTATTTAGTTATCTAGGCCCTGTTTACGCCTTATAAGGGCATTTATATAATTTATAGCGCCTAGCCGGTATATAATTAGGAAGTTAAATTAGGATAGGATATCTGCCTAGCGTGCCTACCGGGCTGTAAGGGCCTTTGTTATTATAAAATATTCTAAGGCCTTATAATTAGAGACTACCTAAATCGGCTTAGGGATCCCTTTTAGCTATATACGCCAGTGCTAAAAGCTAAAGATAATAGCCAGCATTTCTTTATTATAGATGTGGTAGTTTAGCTTAGTATCTACTATAGTCTTTAAATAGTAAGTAATAGGGTACTATTCTCCGTCTGTTTACTTTTAGGAGTAAACGCCAGCTATAACACTATCTAAGGCATTAGTCTCTAGTATTAAGGGCCGTTTTAGGTTAAAGTGGGTAAGTAAGGGAGTAGAGACTAGTCATTTCTTAAGCTCGTTAAAGGCCTACCTATATATAGTGTTAAAGTAAAAGGGCTGGTTCTTATAGGTAAGTAGGCTTAGGGGCCAGGCAATTCTACTATAGTTCTTAATAAAGCGTTGGTAGAAGTTACAAAACCCTAGAAATAACTGCACCCCCTTTATGGTCCTTAGGGGTACCTATTAATTAATTACAGCTATCTTTTTTAGGTCTGCCTTAATTCCATCTATACTAATAATAAACCCTAGGTACTTTGTATGCTTAATACTAAATTCCAATTTCCTAATATTGGCCTAAAGGCCGGCCTTATAGAGCTGTTATAGGACTTTATAGATATGCTTCTTATATTTTAACTTATTCTCAAAGTAGATTATAATATTATCTAGGTAGGCCGTATAGAAGTTATTAAGGTAGTTAAAGAGTACATTGTTTATATATCGCTAGTACGTAGCTAGTCTATTAGTTAGTCTAAAAGGAAGTACTTTATATTTATATATTCCGTAACGGGTCCAAAATATAGTAAGATTTTTTAATTTAGGGTCTACCCTAATCTGGTAAAAGGCCTAACGGATATTAAGCTTAGTAAATATCTTAGCTCTACTTATTTAGGTTAAAGTCTTATTAAGTAAGGGCAGTAGGTAGCAGTTCTTATAGGTTATATTATTAAGTTATTAAGTTTGCGGTAGTCTATACAGAAACAAAGTCCTCTATTTAGCTTTTTAGTAAAGAAAATAGGTAAGTTAAAAGGGGCTTAACTAGGCTTAATAAAGCCCTTATTTAGGTTATTAATAAGGTACTGCTTTATAGCCTATAACTTAGTAGTAGACTGCTAATAAAGGGGGCTATAGCTAAGTATGTTTTTCTTATCTAGCTTAAGCTTAATCTTAATCTTATAGTTATATAGTTAGTAAGGTGGGAGTATATTAGATACCGCCTTAGAGAATACGTCTTTAAATTTCTAGTATTAATGGGGTAGTTTTTATTCTACCAGTTCCTTATCTATAAGCTTACTTTTTTATCTACTAAGCTTGCTTTCCTTTTCCCTAATTATTTAATTAATTTTATATAAGTTAGTGGTAAAGGCAATAGTATTAGGTTAAATCAAGTTCTAGTAAAATCCTATAACGCTAATATAGCAGATATTAACTAGGGGAAGGTCTATAAGTTTTTTTACAGACTTTTATTAGGCCATATTTTGCGGTATAAGGTTTATAATCTTCCTTAGCTTATATTCCATTTTTTACAAGTTATTCTTCTAGTCTATATATTTAGTATAGCGTCTAATACTCCTTGCTATTTTTTATAGCTATATAAGGCCTAAGTTCCCTATAGGGAGCTCCGCTAGCTTTTTACTAACTTTTTTAATTTTTAGTGTGGGTGGTATAATATAGGTAGTTTAGGGGCGGTGTAGTATATAACGTAATTCACGAGCAAGCTGGCCACCCGAGCATCCTGGCCACCTACCCCGCTACCGAGGCCGAATAATGTAAATTACTCAACCACAAACAGTTGTATTTAGTGTAGCTATCTACTAACTAGTTACCTGCCGTCTAGGGTATGTACGTGCATTGTGTTCTGTTGATTTACATATACTGCACTTGCGTGGTACTCGCCACGGTCGCTCGGCCACTGCATTTACTGCCCCCTCTCCTGACCTTATTTGGGCAGCTTGTGCACAAGAGGCCCCTTCTGCTCCTGATAAAACACCCCCTCTAGCTATATATATGCGCTTCTTTACCCTCTTCCGTTTCTAGCGATGGTTTTCCATGCGTAGCTTTTTATTTTCGCTTGTAAGTAGTACAGCACTTAACATCGCCATTTGCACCCCTTAACAAGCTGGCCAAGGGCTTGTTCTGTTGGACTTGGTAGGCTATACGTACGCCGCTGAAGATAGCGCTTTAGCAAGGCTATCTGCTCCTGTAGCTTAGTAATATTATAAGGTGTTTCAGCTACCTAAGATACATTTGACGACGGACGGCGTTGGGGTGATGGCGTCTGATATTCAGCGTGTAGCTGTGACAGTACGCGATCAGGGCTATACGGAACAAGGCCAGTAGCTGCGAATCCTGCCAGTATACTGTTTTGATGTAGCGCTATTTGCCTAGCCTGCCTATACAGTGGCAGGAATTCGCGTTTATCGATGTGGTTGATAAGCTGTTTAACGCTACGTCTGTAGGCCTGCTTTAGCGCCGAGAAACAGCCCATATTAAGCGGCTGCAGTAAATGCGACGAATGCGCTGGCATGCAGACAATAATAATCTTATAATCTAAGCAGAACTAGTTAAATTTGGGGTTAACGTAGCTGCCGTAACCGTCTAGTATAAGCAGCCGATGTGTGCCAATGGTGCGATCTTTTGTATACTAATGGAATAGATTTAGCTAGGTTAGGCCAATCTCATTTATTGTCCAGCCATTCTCACTAACGCCAATTAACTAGTTGTGTGGAATAATATCGTTGTAATAGAACCTTGTAGCAGGAACTACGGTGGGTCCTATTATTGGGCTGGGTATATAGGTAAGAACAAATCAACAACGTAACAATAACTGGTGGAGTGGTTGCCCAACAGATTAACTCTAACTATATTCTAAGATTTACTACAAAGAGAGAACTATCTGGGTAGGGACTGTGGTCCTTTAAATACACAACTATACGCCTAAGAAATCCCTTCGCTCTATAAGGTATGTGCGCTCTGTATACTCCGTATAGATTACACAGATTACACAGATTACACAGATTATACTATATAACTTTAGCTACTATTCCTCGTTATATAGTTCCACCAGATCCATCCTAGACCGTACCTATATTAACCAACTAGCTTCCTCCAACTCTTCTCTAAGTAGTCGTAACATTGTACTTAAGCTGTCCATAATACTATCTCCCTCCTCTCTATCTTTGTTTTTAAAGATTCCTAATATCTCCAAGTTGTCTACTAGAGGTGTAATGTCTGTTTAATTAATTTGGTTAATATCCTTACTTATTATACCTAAAGTATCTTCTTCTTCTTTAACCCTTTGTTGTGCGCGTATGGTTTCCTCTATACTGTTACTGGGTAAGATAATGCCGTCTTTGTATTCTTGCTATGCGAAAGAGGGGCTAGTTTATATTACGCTAGTAAGTCCTTCTGCCTAATAACCGTCCTCTTGTTCGGAGTGCACTAAAGTAAATATTTAATTATCCTGCAACGTCCGCTCTGTCTTTAATGCTAAGTGTACGCGTTCTATAACTCTTAACAGTTTTCGAGTTCCTTAAGTAACTTGTTATAGGGTCTTATGTTTAATCTACCGCTGCAAAACTTAATAATAAGCTCTTGGCTTCCCTTGCTAAGCTTTAATGTACTTATATTGCTTATAAGGCATACTTGTCTGCCTTGGCGCGTTTTCTTTATCTTAAGAAGGTTTATAAGAAGGTCCGTTTTAAGGAGTAGAAACTGGTCTAATAGGGTCTATTTAAGCTGGGTAATAAAAGGACTGGTTCTCCTTCTATAAGGGAAACAACTCTAAGTAGCTTGGTAATTGCTCCTCTTAGGTCCCCCTTAGGCGACTTATTTTTTAGTAATCCTTCCTTATTACTATTGCCTAACCTACTCTCTTTTAATACTCCTGTACCTTTCCTATAGCGTTCTCTAGGTTGCTTAGTGGTTTTTAGGTAGTCTTACTATAGCCTATCTACTTTACTTTATACTACGTTTTATTATCTACGTCTTTATAACTGATAATCTTTAAAACTTACTATTTGTTTTTTTCTTATCCTCTATATATATCTGCCTTATAAACTAGTGGCTTAATATCCCCATATGCTAGTTCTAGCATCGCAATATGCTGTATAGGGTAGATCTTTATTCTAGCTAGTAGGTTTAACTTATACGTAACTGACAAAATTCTTTGCTTAACTTTAAAAGGTCCTAGTCTAATATAGTCCAACTTCTTACTTGGTCGTCGACTCTTGAAATTTTTGTGTAGTAGCTATACTTTATCTCCCTCCTTAAGATCTGGTCCCTCAGATCTCTTAGCATTATAGTACTTTTTTATCCTTTGTTGTACTAGCTTGGCTGTTTCCATAAGGTCTATATAAAGATTTATTAACGTCTCTATCCTTTGTTTAGCTGTGCTACTCGTTTTCTTTGCTTAGTATAGCGATAATAACGTTCTTGGCTTGTACCCGTAATTCGCCTTAAATAGTAATGTCCCTATTCCTTTTTATGGTGTTGCATTGTATACAAACTGTATAACTGGTAATAATAATACCTAATTATTCTGTGCATAATTAATATAATGCCTTAGATACTATTCTAGTATCTAGTTTAGTCTTTCCGTTTATCCGTCTATCTGCGGGTAATATACTATAGAGGTTGCTGCGCAAACTTCTTATTCTGCCAGAAATACTTCCTAAAATACTACTATAAATCTTGGATCTCTGTCCAATATGATTTTGTCTAGTGCTCTATATCTTATAAATATTTCCTTTATATAGATTCTAGTAATATCTTCTACTAATATCTCTTTAGTGTATGCTATAAAGTATCCCTACTTTATAAGCTTGTCTACTATTACTAAAATCACGTTATAATCTTATCCTATGATAGGATTTCTTAACTTTAGTAACTTAATAATAAAGTCCTATAATATAACCTCCCATGGTCTTCCTGGTACTTTAATAGGTTATAGCCCTCTATACGGCCTATACCTTGTTGGTTTGTTCCTTTGGCAATCTAAACATTTTTTTATAACTTGTCTTGCTAGTCCCTAGATTCCTTAAATAATGTACTCTTTTTAAAGTTTTAACACTAAGCCTATGGCTCCATTATGTCCTTATATTATTCCCTTGTGGAATTCCTTAACAAACTTTTTTGCAATAAACTTAGGCATATATATTGCTTCTCTGTTTTTATATTGCTCTAAGTCTAGATCCTCTGCCTATACTTCTTAAATCTTTTATATCCAATTACTCTCTAGTGATTTATAGATCTAACTTTTCTTGGTTGTTATAATCTTTGGGTAATTATACCTAATTAATCCATCTTAATCCTTTCGCAATAAAGCTCCTAACGGCTTTTTGTTACTTTATAGTTTAGCCTTTCTACTTAGAGCGTCTGCTCGTGCATTGTTTGTACCCTTAGTATGCTAAATTTTGAAATGGTATTCTGTAAGCATTTCCGCCTATCTAACCTGTCTTTGGTTGAGTTCCTTTGTTGTTAGGGATTCTATAAGGTTCTTATAGTCCGTCCTAACTATAAATGGTTTCTCTGTGCCTTGTAAGAATACTCTCTATTCCTTAAGTGCTGCAACTATTCCTAATAACTCTTTATTATAGATGTTATAGTTTAACTCTAGTGGTGTTATTTTCCGACTGTAGTATACTACTGGATGCCATGCGTCCTAGTGCTTTTATAGTAAGTATGCTCCTAGTACAAAGTCTGATATATTTGTCTTAACAACCGTTTTTAACTTTGGTTAATAGATCTTAAGGATTAGTTCTTAGGTAAATAACTCTTTAAGTTCTTAGAACAGCTTCTTCTACTTACTACCCTAAACCTATAGTTCCTCCTTCTTTATTAACCTTATAAATGGCTTAATACTTTTTAACTACTGTGCTATAAACCTTCTATAGTAGTTGCAAAACCCTAGAAACGACCTTAACTGTGTAACGTTCTCTAGTTCTTGCCAACTTACTATAGCTTTAACTTTCTTTAGGTCTATGCTGATTTTCCCTAGTTTAATAATAAATCCTATAAAATCGGTTTTTACTATAAAGAACTTGTATTTCTTGATTGCTATTAGTATCTATTCCTCTTATAGTCTCTTTAAGACCCATTTAATGTGTTCCCTATGTTCTTCCTCACTTTCTAAGTAGATAATGATATTGTTAAGATATACTATAATAAACTTATCTAGGTGTTCTCCTAACATACTATTAATTCGCTTTTAGAACGTTGCTAGTGCGTTTATAAGCCTAAACTGTATAACTAATAGTTTATATAGCCCTTCCTTTAACCTAAAGGCTGCCTTCTATTTGTCGCCTTCCTTGATCCTGATCTGGTGGTATGCCCATCTTAGATCTATCTTTGTAAAGATCTTTACATTACCTATTCTATCTTAGATTTTGCTAATTAAGGGTAAAGGATACCTATCCTTCTTAGTAATACTGTTTAACTATCTATAGTCTATACACATCCTAAGTTTTCCGTTTTTCTTTAGGATAAATAGTACTGGATATCCTACTAATAACTATAATGGTCTAATATATCCCTTATATAAGTTCTCCTAGATAAACTCCTTAAGCGCCACTGACTCCATTTTAGTAAGCTTATAGATTAGAAAGAACTTTAGACTTATTCCCTCTTTTAGTTCTATCTTATAGTCCCATGCTATATACTCTAACAGCTTTTTACTTTCTAGTAACTATAACTTTTTACTATACTTATGGTATCTCCTTAGTATATAACTTAAGTCTTGCTTAGTCTCTTTATACGTCGCTCTAATTTAGTACTATACTAACTTGGTTTGCTGTTGCACTTTACACTATTAAGTATTCTTAATATTAACCTGACCTATAACCTAATTGATTTTTGGATTATACTCCTATAACTAAGGTATTCCTAGTATTGCCTTGTCCTGTCCTAATGGTAGGATATTAAAAGACATTTTAACTGGTTTTCCTTTAATAGTTAACTAAATAGGTCCTATTTTGAGATTAATAACGCCTCCTCTATAGGCTATCTAATCTCCTAAAATTGTTATAAGTGGATATAGGTGTTCCTTCTATCTATATAGTAACCCCATTCTTTCTACTGCCTTTGGTGATATATGGTTCCTAGTTGCTCCACTATCTATTAACGCTTTAAACTGCTAATCTTGCCACTTAACTTGTAAATTTAGGTATTGTCCTTAAATTTCTTTAAGGGTTTAAGGCTCTAATATTAGTTCCCTTTAGTCCTATACGCCTCCCCTTTTCCTAACTATTGGCTGCTAGATCCTGTTTGTACTTAGTCTAACTTAAGCCAATACTTAGTTTATTTCTTTTCCTCTATATACTATAGATAAGTGTTTTCTAGGTACTCCCACTACTATTATCTATTTAGGCATTCTTCCGTAAGGAATCTTCCTAGTTAAAGTATTAAGTCTCCTTAACCTTGTACTTCTACTGGATACTATCTATATATATACTTAGTATTCCTAAACCGCTTCTCCTTAGGTGCCTAATATATCCTTACTAGGTACTTCCGGTTCTTGTTTTTTAGTATTCTATACATATTGCATATATTATCCACATAAGCTATCCACGATAGTGTATAATGCGCTATATATTTTGGGTTAACTCTTAGTTTGTCTTTATTCTTAAGTTTAAACCTATACCTAGTTAACCTAACCACTAGTATCTCTACTGCGGGTACTAAGATTTGTTGTTTACTTCTCTAGTCCCTAGATCCCTTTTTTAGGTTCCTTAACATTATAATCAAGGCTTCTTTAATGTAACTTATACGTTTCTCCATAATAGGTTGGTCTTAAACAACTTTTTTGTCTAGCTATATATAAAAATCTTCCTATTTATTGTTGTGTTATTGCCTATACCACTTTCCATACAACTGGTTTAGTGTATATGGTCTATCTATTAGAAAGTACCTTATTATTGCTATATTGTGACATCCTTTAGTATGTCTTTCTTTGAACCTGGTTAGGATATTTAAACCCTCTTCTTGTTCCAATTTATTTAACCATTTTACCCTAGGTGTCCCTACACTTGGCCTATTAGTAACTCTTTATACGGGTGCTCTGTCCCTTATATAACCTAGCATAGCTAACCTCTTGTCTAGCTTTTACTCTTGCTATATAATAATTCTTATTTTAAACTTATCTATAGTTTCTTGTTTTCTGTGTTTTGCAGCTAGATTCTTAAAGTTGTCTTACTTTTTAATCCTAGTATTAACTGTTCGATCTTTAGGCTAAACACTGCGTTTACCTAGAATTGCTAACATTCTTATTTACTCCCCAAACTTGTAGTTTTTAAACTTGCGTCCTATACTCATTTATTTGTCTATAAACTAAGTAGCTGCCCTTTCCTATCGGTTTTCGTCTATTATGGGTCCTTAGGTGTGTCTTATCTTATCTTAAGAATCTTAAGCTTCTTATATCTCTTCTTAAGAATCTTAAGCCTATGGCCCTTTACCTTTATTAAGTAATAAGCTAGCACTAGTAGTTATCTACTTACTTAGTTTCTTTTAAACGTTACTCCTATTGTCTTGTAAAGTAATAGAAATTGTATCTAATGGTGTTATAGCATCCGTTACTAAATCTTATTCTATAATAGTCTTAGTTTCTGCTTCTATTTTAACTTCTCTAAGGTTTACATACTCCTAGTAAGCTGCCTTTGCTGCCTTGTTGTTAGTAAATACTTTACCTATATTAAACTTATTATTCTTAATGTCCAATCTATGAGCTAGTTCATTGGTTCCTCTAAACTTAGATAATAATAGCTCTTGTAGCTAATAGCTTGCGCCATACTTAGCGTCCTTATAAATTTGGCATGTGTTATTATAATAATACGTAAAACTGTTAATTAAACACTCTTTTGTTCCTTATAATGTACTATTATCCCTCTATATATTTATGCCGTCTGCTAGCCTAGTTCCCTTTACTACATAATTACTCTAACTACCTCTATAGTCTCTAGCAAAATAACCTTATTTTCCATAATTTATGCAAGCCCTATCTTTAAACTATTTTTCTTGCTATAGAGTCCGCCTAAACGTCTTCTGCTGCTAAAATCCCTAGTTTAGCCTCTACTTTTAGGTCCTTTAATTACTAGATCCTTAACCTCTAGGTTTCTATAGTTTCTTTTTCTATCTTTAGGTTTCTTTAGTACCGCTTAGGTCTATTAGCTCTGCGCCATTCCATAGTTTTTAACTCTGTATCTATTATTGCGTACTCTACGCCTTATATAACTATAGAACTCTGTCTTGCCCTCTCTTAGCTTATCCCCTTTAATAGATCCTATTATTAATCTTTATTAACTAATTTATTAACTCCCTTAGAGTATCCGCATCTTCTATTAGAATAATTGCGTCCTGGACTTTAGCCTTAAGTCCCTATTTATACTGTGCTATAAGCGCCCTATTATTCCACTTAACCTATATAGCTAGTGTTTAAAACTGTATTGTATACTTAATTGCTAAAGTGCGTTATACTAAGTTCTAAAACTTTTGTTTCACTGTGGTTGTAGCCTTTGGGTCTTTAAATATCTACGTTAGTTATTCCGCGAACCCGTTCTAACTAGTAAATATATACCTTACGTCCTGGTTAGTAGTTGTTATGCCATTGGCCTATATTTCCATAAGGTACGGTTTAAACCACTTAAGTGCCCTTCCTATTAGGAACAATCCTATATAGGCTACTTAATCCAATAATATTGCTAACTTTGCTTCTTTTTATATTACCTTAAAGTACATCTGCATAAAAAATCCCTTAAGCTTTAGCTTTTCTCCTAAAAACCGTTTAATTAAAGGTAGTTTGATTTTCGCTGCTCTGATTCCATTAATGCGTTCTTTAAGTATCCTATTATTGTCTTATAAGTGATCAACCATTTCCTATAACTGACCTTGCGTAACCACTTGAGAATCCGTATCTGCTATACTGGTGTCTCCTGCCCCTAAGGCCGTGGCTCCTGTTGACGTTGTTGTAACTGGTGCTCTGGGTGGCATGTTGTTCGATCTTATTTAATACCGTAACTTTAGTAGTGAATATGTAATAGAACCTTGTAGTAGGAACTACAATGGGTCCTATTATTAGGCTAGGTATGTAGGTAAGAATAAATTAACAACATAATAATAACTGGTGGAGTAGTTACCTAATAGATTAACTCTAACTATATTCTAAGATTTACTATGAAGAGAGAACTATCTGGGTAGGGACTGTGGTCCTTTAAATATACAACTATACGCCTAAGAAATCCCTTCGCTCTATAAGGTATGTGCGCTCTGTATGCTCTGTATAGATTACACAGATTACATAGATTACACAGATCACACTATATGACTTCGGCTACTATTCCTTATTACATGGTTCCACCGGATCTATTCTAGACCGTGCCTATATTAACCAACTAGCTTCCTCCGACTCTTCTCCAAGTAGTCGTAACATTGTACTTAAGCTGTCTGTAACAATCGTCCTTGTACCAAGCAGCTTGGTGCATTACTGCCTTAAAAATAACCAGCGGTAGAATTGCACCCCCTATTGCATTAATGCATTTAATAATTGTAACCCATTCTCAATTGCCTGGCTGTGTTGTTTTAGGCCGGCTAGCTCTATTAGTTCCAGTAACAACTTTTATAGTTACAATAACGCCTATTTAGAAGCCAGTTTTATTAAAATTCCAAGTATCCTTGTCTAGAATCCTATATTCCACCTTGATATCTTATACGCGTTTAAACCAGGCCTAAATAAGTATAGGATCCTCGCATTTAGCACGCTGGTAGTCGTACTTGCAATTATATTTAGATTATAGGTCGTTATGGCGCTTAAGAAAGGTTGATACCCAATTCTTGCTAATAGGTTGTATGGTAGCAGATCCAGCGCGCTGGGTAGCTAGAATACTAGCCATCTGCCGTATGGTCTCGATTTGTGGCGGCATACCGCGTCGATCTGATAATAGAATCCACTGCTTAAGGCTCTCTTCTTGTACTGGCGTAAGACGGCGATTTAGTGCGATAGAATTGCGTTTTGGTTTAATGCCTTTAACGCGTAGCTGTGCTGTGCTCCTGGGCACATTGTAGGTACTAGTGGCGGCTCGGAAACTTGTAAATTGGCCGTGCTTATATGTATTGATAGCTAAATCAATTCTACCCTCTTGAAAGAGGGCTTCTTGTTGTTGTGATGTGGCCATTAAGGAAATAGTTAGCTAACGCGTCGCGTTTTGGGTGGGGTGGCTAGGATTCTTAGGTGGCCAGCTTGCTTGTGAATTACATTAGATCTATTGCGGGTTAAGCTATACATCTTTTTTAAAAGCCTAGTCCCTATATATAATGTCGGCCTAGTAAATAGTGTTCATCTATAGCTAAATAAGGTTCTTTATTATAATCCTAATTTCTTTTATAAAGAAAGGTGTTAGGGATATAGTTTTAGGCTAAATAAGCCGTCTGTTCCGTATATTAAGCTATAAGCCTAAATAGGCTAGCCATTTTCTTCCTAAGATTATATTATAGCTTTTAAGGTCTATAATAAAGAAGGGGATGTTATACTGCCTTCGTCTATTAACATAGAGATAGATCTGTAAGATAGTTGTAATAGGTAGTTCTACCTATCTATTATACCTATAAATAGGAATTAGCTTAGGCAGTTCTTCTAAAGGCGCATTTAAAAAGTTAGCTAGTTTTACAGCGCACTTTATATTAATTAAGGTAAAGGTATTTGCTCCTAAGTTAGCTAAAGCAGAGGTTAAAACTTAATATTTATTACGGAATAAAGTATAAGGGATAGTGCAGCTTTTTCTACCAACTAGCCAACCTAGATTAATATGTAACATATTAATCCCTTTTAACCCTAGAGAGAAGTCTTTCTTTAGGGTTCCTCTTTTTCTAACTCTGCGCTATCCTCCTATATTAGTAGAACTTTATCCATTTTTACCTTTGTTAGGCAGTCTTTAGTAAAGTAGTTCTTTTAGCCGCATAAAAGCAAGCTCCTTAATTACTAAGGGCCTATCTATAGGGGTTACTATATATAGGCTAAGTATGCGCTAGACCCGTGGTAGGGCTAGCTACTAAATTAATGGTGGGCTGTATAGCTAGTACTATAGGGGTTACTAATCGTGCCGGGGCACTACGGGCTGTTCTTATAGCGCTTATAGTCTGGTTTAAAGAGTTTCTAGCTTTATACCGCTTAGTATATACCTTAATTTAATAGAAGCCTTAATTAATAGCCAAGCACTAGTCCGTTAGTTCCTTTAGCGTCTATATAGTGGTAAAGACTAGTAGCACAGCTTGCTGTAGGTCTAAGGTAAGCTTGTTAAACAGGTCTGGTAGTAGATCTTTATAGGGAATTTAGGCTTAGCTGGCTGGGTGCAGAAAGCGGGTCTAAAAGGCTAAAAAGGTCTCTATTATTTTTATATTAAGGGCTTTATAATTAAGGCGGGCGTTTTATATCTTAAAGGGGTCTTTATAAATAGAAGACAGGTAGTTAATTATCTCTTCTCTAGAGAGGAAGGGGTTTGCTAAGTCCTAGGCGTATTACGAATGTAGATGCGTCTATATATCCCCGCTGGTACGGCCGAAGATATAGGCTATCTTAGCTTAAGTAGTAGGGAAGTGGTCTATATTAACTTTAAGCTTATCTTGCAGTTAAAGCTTCCAATTATTAAATATAGAGTTAGTTTCATCTATAAGCAATAGGGGGTCCGTAACCTTTACGGACCGCAATAATGCTAATGCTATGTGTTATGCTAGGGCCTTAAGAACTATAGTAAGTCTCTAGGTGTCTAATAACTTCTTACTAGGTATAGGGGTGTCTCTGGTTTTAAGCAGCTCTCAAAGCCGTTTAATTTTAGCATTAGCTGCTATAAGCTCTTCCTAGGGGGTTAAGACGGCGACTATTTTACTATTAGAGGTATTTGCGGGTCCTGCAGCGGCTTTACCAGCTACCGTATTTCTTAGCATAGTGGTAGGGGTATTGGGTAATTTCTGGTATTTGTTTATTTTTCTAGAGGTTCTAGTCTATACGTGTCCTATTCTTAGGTTTCGCGTTCTATTTATGTTCCTTTAGTTCTTAGGGTTCTGTCCTATCCTTATAGTCCTAGTAATGTCCTTAAGGTCCTATTCTGTGTCCTTAGGGTCCTATTCTATGTCCTTGTCCTATTTGTGGCCTTATAGATATATTTATGTTCCTTCTTAGGAAGAAAGAGTAGTATAAGCTTTAGATAATGTTAGCGACTTAGTTAATTAAGGTATAAGCACGGCAAGAGGGTCGCGCAAGCCTATATAATTGGATTGTCTATAAACAAGGATCTAAAGCTAGAAAAAGAAAAGGAGAAGAATAGCAGTACTGCTTGAGGTTTTATGCGGCCCTTAAGTTATATAACTGCAACTATCTAAAACTAACTACAACTGTCTGCAACTGTCTACGACTATCTACAACTATCTGCGACTATCTACAATTGTTTGCCATAATGTACTGTTTTTTACTAGCGCTATAACAGAGTTATATAATCCTTAATAACGCGTTTTTTTAATGAAAATAATTATAAGACCTAAAAATACCTAAGTAATAAAAATGATATATTCTAAAAGCCTAGATTTTATTACATAATTAATTAACATTAGAAAAGGATATAAAATATTAGTGTTAAGTTATTTTAATATCCGCAACCTCCGCAACGCGGATATTGTTAGAAAACGTAATAAATGTTAGAAATGTCCCTTAGACCATATTTTCGATTTTATATAAAGCGGATATAAAATTATTCCAAATAAGTGGTCTAAGCTTACTAAGGTAAAGCGTACCTAATTTTAACGTAGTGGATAGCGAGCGATCCGCTTAGCTGCAGTTAGTTAGCTATAAGGCCTTGAAGCTTACTGTCTGCTAACTATTAGATATACTGCTCCTATTGCTGTTGTGGCTCTTATTCGGGCTTAATAAACGTTTTATTAAGTAGCTTAATTAGTAGGCGGCGTTATAGGTTTCGTTATGGCTCTAAAGGTAGAGTTTATAGTAGTTTAGGAGGTAACTTAGGAGGTGGCTCTAGAGGTTCTTAGGGTAGCTCTTAGGGTAGTTTATAAGCTTCTCGTATCGCGAAGATAGCAGTAAGAGTAGCGCCAGTAGCGCTTTTAGCTACTGCTGCTGGTGCCTTCTTTAGAGCATATTGTCGTGGCTTTAGCTTTTAGCTTTATATAAGGGATCTTTTGGCACCTTTTTATAAGCTCCCTTAGGCTTATAGCCCTCTTATCCTTATTAGTTCGTCTCCATACAAGGCTATTGCTATACTCTTTATTATATCGTCCTCTCTTCTATCGACTTTTCTATAACTTATGCTCGGGTTACCTACTCCCTATTATATACCTAGGCAATATACCTTATACTTTAGCTATGGCTTTTCCTCCTTAATATTTATCTTATAAATTAGATGTTCCGTAAAGGACTTATTCCGGTAATATATAATAGCGTATAGACTAAGGGCTTGTTTGGTAACTTTTTTTAACCAGGTCAGATTGGCCAGGTGGATATCCACCAGGTCAACTTTTAATACCTATGCGCCCGATATTAAGCGCTACTAGTGGGCGCTAAAGCAGGGGTGTATATCCACCTGGTAGAGGGCGTCCGTTTAGTAGGATTGTTGCCAGGTGGTTATATAATACGCATAGAGCGCCAAGGACGTCGGAAAAGCTCTACATAGAATAAGTAGTTATTAGATCCTTATTAATATACTCACCGTTTTTAATGGCCGACAGCAACGAGCCCATTATAACCAGCTCTACCGACACTATTACCGTTGTAACCGCCTCTACCTATGCCTCTATCAGCACTCCTACCTCTATCGCTATATCTAATATGGCGTCCTTTATGACTACCTTGCCTACTTCCGAGCCAGTATTAATACCTCTAGAGAAGCGATTGAATAAGCGCACGTGGGCGGATATAAGGAGTAACGGCGGCGGTGGCGAAGGATATACGGCTGCTAGTAAAGGTAGTAAGCGGCCTATTACTAGAAAGGAAGGAGAGAGTGCAAATATAGAGGATATTTAACCTACTAAGAAGCTTCGGTTCTCTTAGCTTGCTAGATTAAATAAAGCCTTTTTAGATTTCCTGCAGATCCTCTTAATATAAGGCAAGGAGACCAATAGCGTGATATTCAAAGCCACTGAATATACCGACGCTATTGCCTATATTAAAGCTAAATCGGGCCAAGACCTTTCTCTTAATCAGTTAATATATAAGTATGACTATTGGAAGACCACCTGGCGCAAGTGGGAGGCTTATATAAAGGCGTGCTCTAGCTAGGGCAAGCATAAGGTTACTGGCTTACTATATATAGATAAGCCAGGCGTAATAAAGACATACTTTCACAATCATATTAAAAGACAACCTTTTATAAAGAAGTGGCCGCCTTACTATAATAAGCTGAAGGAGCTGTTAGCTAAAAAGATAGCCTGTGGTAACCATGCGGCATTAATTAATAAGGTCCTAGATAAGGATTTAGCTTAGAACAAGGATGCAGTTAAAGACAACGCTAAAGACAATATTAAGGATATTAAGGATCCAAATTTACCACGCGGGACGGTTAAACGGAGCCTATCTGGTACGCTAATAGAGGGCTAGAGTCCTACGCCCTTACCTAGTTCACCCTTACGTTCCTTATCAATATCGTCCTCCCTCACAGTTCTTACCAATCTCCTCTATAGCTACCTGATTTGCATTAAAAAAGAAGCCTTAAAATACCATAAAAATAGGTCAGCTGGATCTAGTAAGGCGCTCAACAAAGAATACAGCTATGGCTGCCAATTAAAGCCGCTTATTAAAGGCGTCTGCAGCCACAGAGGCTCTAAGCGAGAGTATTAGTAAGGCAGCGTTAATGTTTAATTCTTTAAAGACAACGCTATTAGAAATTCATTGCTCACCAATTAAGAGGGCTGTTAGCAGCTTTATTTATAATTTTAAGCACCTTACTGCCGCTAACTAGCAGCTTGTTCTAAAAGCCTTTAAGGTTAAAAGTAGGACCTTAATCTTTAATTCACTTACCGGCAACGCTAGGAACGGGTATATTAAGCAGCTAGTAGTTGATATAAAACGGCAGCAGGCGTCTACTGGTTAAATTAAGTAGGTTAATAGAGAATTAGAGCTTAGTAGCGAGTTAAAGGGTTAATTTTAGAAAGAATTTAGTTTAAGCTTATAGGTAGTGCAGGCAATATAACTAAGCTATAATCAAATCACCTATTACAACTTTTTTCTTAGTGGTGTTGCATGTTAATTTAATGCCCTAAATACTTCGCTTATAGATTAATTACCTCTACGGCCTCCTATTAAATAAATATTCTAAATCCTCTAAAATTAAATTATAGAATTAACTTCCTCAACTTCCTTCTTAACTTCCACCTTTACCCCTTACAGTTAGAACGCTTTAATACTGCTCCCATATTACATCTGCAATATCCTTACGCCACTAGCTTATTACCTGCTCCTTAATATTGGTAGAAATAACATACTCATTAATATCTAAATTATCCTCGCTTTTATACCCAAAGTCCTCATCCTATAGGTTACGGCCGTTCTAGTTTATAAAGTTATAAACCGCCATAAGCGCCCATACAATCTTAACCTGTGTCTTTTATATATAGCCTCTGCGGCCCTTATCAAAAATAAGGAAACGCGATTTAAGTACACCAAACGTCCGTTTAATTACATTCCTTAGCTGTGAATGGCGTAGGTTGTATAGCTCGTACTTATTCTTAGGCCTTTAGGCCACTTTAGCTTGCTTCTTTAAATAATATCTAACATTTTAATAGGGCATAAGAACCATAGGATCATCCGCAGTATATCCAGCGTTAGCTAGATAATATCATCCTAGTAGTGTATTAAAGCCTTAATCTTTGGCAAAACTAAATACTCGGCTATTATGCGCAGAGCCTTCCTAACCAGGCAATATATAGACAAAGTCCATATCAAAATCACATGCCGCGAACACGTTCTGCGATATAAATCCCTTCCTATTTCACCATACAGATTACTTAGCTTTAGGTACTAAAATTGGAATATATAAGCTATTAAGGGCGCCAATATAATTACTAAAAAAGGGCCACATTTTATTATTAGATTCAACCCAATCAGGCGTTTAATTAGGCGGCAATTTAATAATATCTTTATATAGCTTGTATAGAGCATTAAGAACCTCATAGAAGGCTCTACTTTAGGTAAGCTCTAGCCTAATATTACTTAAATATTAACTACTTATAAGCTAATTATATGTGTAGAGTGCTAGAACTCCCACGCAATAAGCCTTTGGCTGAGCCTACCTCCACATATAGCTATAAATATTATCAGCTTCTAAGCCGCTGATACACCTTCCTGCCTACTTAGATTATATTCAATAATGAGCCTATTAAGAAGCAACACGAACAGCTCTTAATTAAGCCAGGTTAACGTCTTAATTGCCTGTAGAGGCCTAAGTAGCAGTTCCACCGTCCTTACCTTGCCGCGTAGAGGGTTAATAATTTGCTAGCGTCTACAACTGGACGCAGGAAGGCTTTTTGCATAATCTATAAGCATCTAGATTAACGCCAGGAGCGCTAAAAGGCTTGTGGATACTGCCATTAATATTTAAGGCTTTATATTCGGAGGTCACGTGATGGCGATACTTGGTTAAAAATTATTAAAAATACGGTTAAGTCGATCGACCTGGCCGGACAGGCAGTTGAATAGTACCCCCCCCGTAGAAGTGGAGGTACTGGTGAAATTAGGCATAGTTTACCTGCCAGGTGGGCGATTTTTGCCAAAATCGCGCAGTCTATTCTACTTTTGGCTGTATAATCGCGGCTGACGCGAGGACTCCACCTAGCCAGATAGAGGCTCGACTTTTGGCTACCAAGACCACCCACCTGCCTAAAATCCACCTGGGTTACTAAACGGACGACTCCTACCAGGTGGATATTGATCTAGGTGGCCCGTGAGCCACCAGGTGGGCCCAGGTGGGCCCAGGTGGGTTTTTTGACCGCCCACCTGGCCGATTTGACCTGGCTAAAAAAAGTTACCAAACAAGCCCTAACTCCTAGACCAATTAGAATAGCGCCCTAATTTTAGCCCCCTATATACTCGTAAAATCTTTTACAAAGCATCTAAGAGCTTATAGGCGTCGTTTTGGTATAAATTAAATGTTTTAAAAATCGAATTTTATCCTTTTTTACGAGCCACGTCCTTACTATAAGGGTTATTATATATTTTATTAATGTGTTAGATTCTTTAGGTAATTATATCTTTATAAATATATACTATAACTATAAGAGGCCAGTCTGACCAAAACGTATAATTATCTAATTAATAGTGTCGAATAAAAGTTATAGATAAGTAGAAGGTAAGTTAAAGGTAAGTTAAAGGTAAATCGAAGGTAAAATAAGCTTTATGTATATAAAGGACAATTACTTTCTAACCTTTTCTTATAAGGGGATTTATAGATAGGGGCTATAAGGTATAATTATAGGAATATGATAGATTGTAGAGGAGATAAATCCTTAAGGAGGTAATGTCACGAAGTAAGTATAAGCGACGATGATATATAGCGAAGTAGAATTTATTAAGCTATATATATAAACCGTATAATAAGGTTAAGACGTTATATAAGGAAAGAAGGTAAGAAAACGGGAAGAAAGGATATATATTATTAACTTGATTACTTAGTTAATATATATATAGAGCAGAATAGGATTTAGGTAGCGGCCCTAGTAAAACTTAGTAGAATTTAGTAGACGTAGTAGAATATAGTAGAATGCGGTATATTGCCGTAGAGAATAGTAAATTGCTATAGATTACGGCAAATTGCCATCTTATAGTTGGGTTTTAAATTACTAAGTTAGTATATAAGGTATTACAGGGGTATCCTATAATAGTACCCCCCCTTTAAACTTAAGCTTCTATAAGATAAGGTTATAGTAGTTTTAGGTAAAGTTTATAAAAGTCTTTTATAGCTTATATATTATGGGACAAGGGTAGTAGCTATAGAGCGTATATATTTAAGGAGTCTATATGACGTTACGCGATTAATTATAAGGGTCGAGGGCGTAAGGAGGTAATATACCTACGCGTAGCTAATGTAAGCTATATATAAGGTGTACGTAAGAGCACGGGGCTCTCCTATAGAGGCCCCTGTAGTAGGGTTCTATAATACTACCCCCCCTCCTATAGAGGCGGAGCTTTGGCAATGCTATGGTTTCTATATATATATAGAAGGGGTACTTAAGGTATAGAGAAGAAAAAAGGGGGTATTGCTAAAGGCTTGTAGTAACGTTATATAATAAGGCTTAGCACCTAAGAATCCAACCAATTAGATAACTTTAACCACCAGTTAAAGTTCCTAGATATCTTAATAATATTCCGGTTACGTAATCGCATTTTGCCATTATATAATAGTAATCTACAGCAATCTAACGGCAATTTGCCCTTATATAGTAATATATAACAGTTTAACTCTATAAGGGCTCCCATAGAGAATTAGGCATAAAATCTCTACTTAGGCCCAGTTTCTGTGGGTTTGCATAGTAAAAGTCGCTAATTAGATCCTTTGCGTTTTTAAAATCTTTCTATAGTTGCCATTCTGGCTAATCTATGTCAAATCCTATATAGGTAGCTCTATAGTAGAGCCGCCGTCCTCTATCTTTGCCAAAGTATTTAGAGTTAATAATTTGTTTAACGGTTCACTTCTTATAGTTCTTGTCTTTATTCTTGTCTTAGATTAGTACTAGTGGGGGTTTAGGCTATATCTATCATAGTAAGGGTTTAGACTAGTAAAGGTGTAGTAGCTATAGGTAAAATACAGGCCATATTCCATAGGTGGCTAGGGTAGGTAAAAGCACTAGCTTATATACGGCTCCCCTATTAATATCTTATTTAATTAGATAGGGGCTAAGGTTTTTATAATTAAGTAACTTTATAGGCCTCTGCATAGAGATATTGCGTATATCTAGCTATACTTAGTTACTAACACGCATCTCTAGTAATGGCGTTCTATAACAGTTAGCGAAGTAGGCCTGCTTTGCTTAAGCCTAGGCCATTTCTCCCTTATAGCGGTTAAGTAGATTTTTATGCGGTCTATATACTAGTTAGCAAGTAGTATCTTAAGGCGTTTTGTATATAGCAGTTTCTTATTAATAGGTTCTGGTAGCTCTATACTAGATTAGGAGTAATAACCCTTGTTTATAAAGAACGGGGTAAGTCCTATAGTGGCTAAGACATAGTTATTTGCTGCGAATTTGCCTAGTAGAAGGTAATCTACCCAGTTATTTTAACTATAGGCGACTACCTATCGTAGGTACGCTTTTATACTAGTATTAGCGTTTTCTAGTTACCCAGCAGCTTTATAGTAGAAGGATATAAATGTCTTAATAGAGATACTAAGGCGTTGGCAGATTTGTCTCTATATATTAGAGTTAAACTATATGCCTTAGTCAGACGTAATTAAGTTAGGTAACCTATATAATTAGTAAACTTCGTAGAGAAAGGCGTTAGTAATATTACTAACGGCTACGCCTTTAGTTAGGACGTAGTGGCGCTCTTTTATAAGTTGGTATATTATTATAAGGATATTCTTATAGGTATGGCCGTGTTATTTATAGGGTAGTAGGTTAATAATAAAATCTATGGCGATATCTGCCTATTATTGTATAGGTACTAGTAAAGGGTGCAGTAGTCCTTAGTACTTTATATTAAAGGCCTTAGCGTGTTTATAATTATAGCAGGCGCCTATAAAGCATTTAACTAAGCCTATTATTTTAGGCTAGAAGTAGTATTAGCTAAGAAGCTTATAGGTTCCTCCTCTACCTAGGTAGCCGCTTAATTAGAGGTTGTAGGCTATTTAGATTAGTTACTATTATAGATTTTCTAAGTTAGGGATAAATAGGCGACCTCTATAATAGAGCCTATTCTCTTTTACTTTTAAGGCTGCTATATTAATCTAACCTAAGCTTTAGAGGTTAGTAGGCAGTGTATAGGCGCTAGCGGTCTTTGCGGCAATAAGTTAATATAATAATGGGTTAATAGAGGTATTATATACCGTAGTAATAAGTTTGTTAATTTTAGGAGGTAACTCTAGTTCTATAGAATAAAGCTAAGGTATAATTGGCTTTATTATAGGTAGCACACCTAGGGCCAAATTCTGTACTTTTAGGATTGTTTATTGTTAGAACTAATTATAGGGGTTATTTTTAAACTAAAGAAGGTCTCGCGAGCAGTGTATTAGGCTATTAGGCCTAGTACCTTATATTCCTAGCCTATATATAATCTTAAAGTTAAAACTAGAGAGGAACTTATTCTAGCGTACTTAGCGTTAGTTTAGTTATTTTATAGTTATAAAGTACTTAAGGTTGCGATAGTCCGTAAGGACTTTAGTTAGCTAGTTAAGTTCTACTAAGAAAAGTTCCGGTTAGAATTCCTTAAACACTTATACAATTATAAGGAGTTCCTTATTATAGATCTTATAGTTATATTTTTATAGTATAAGCTTAAACAAGTAGAATGCAACTAGGTAAAGAAGACTGTTATTACATATCTAGAAATGGACGCCTGCGTTAACGTGGTCTAAAAAGTCAGTCTTAAGATAAAGTTATCGTCCTAGTATAAAATAAGCTAGGATAGGTGCTTTAGTAAAAGCATCTTTAAGGTTTTAGAACGCCTTCTTATATTTAAGCGTCTAAATAAAATATAATTTTTTTTTCCTTTTACAGAAAGGCCCTTTATTTATATTATTACTATAAGTAGTGCTATAACACCCAAGAAGTTATATATAAATTTTTAATAGAAGTTAGCAAAACTAAGAAATACTTATATATCCTTAATACAGTTAGGGGTTTGCTATTTAGTAATTATATATACCTTCTTAGGGTCTATACAGACACCCTTAGTAATAATAATTGGTCTAAGGTATTTTACTTCTATAACTAAGAATTCGCACTTCTTTAAATTAATATAAAGTCCTATGTCCCTAAGGCGCTATAGGACCTTTTAAACGTGCTTAGTATACTTAAAAGGGTTATTACTATAAATAAGTATATTATCCAGGTACGTAGAGCAGAAGTTATTAAGGTAGTCCTATAAGGCGTTATCAATATAGCTTTAGAAGCTGCCTAGGCCATTATATACGCCAAAGGGCATAATAGTATATTTAAACTGGCCAAAGCGTAATGCGAATGCGGTTTTCTATTCGTTACCTTCCCGTATTTAAAGGCGGTTAAAGGCGGCAATAATATTAAGCTTAGTATAGATTTTGGCTTAACTAAGCTACTTAAGAGTCTTATATATAAGCGGTATAGGGTATTAGTTCTTAATTATAATAGTATTAAGTCCTCTATAGTTAACGTAGAATTAAATACCTCCTCTTAGCTTCTTAGTAAGGAGGATAGGGGTAGCTACTAGGGATATACTAGAATAAATAAATCCTTTATTAAGGTGCTTATTAATATACTTTTTAATAACTAGAAGTTTGTCTTTAATATTAGGTAGGGTCTCTTATAGGGTAGCGTTTTTCCTTATTTAATATTAATGGCATAGTTATTAGGTTAATGTGGAGGGAGTATATTTACGCCCTTTTATAAGCATATGTTAATAAAGTTATAGTACCTCTTAGGGAGGATCTTATAGAGTTCCTTACTAGTAAATCCTTTTTTAAGCTTTATAAATTTCCTAAAGTCTAATAGTAAAAGTCCGTAGAGTTCCACGAGGGCATTGTCTTTTAAAGGGTTAACTATATCTGTCTGATTACAGCACCTGGTACACCAACCACTCGCTTATAAGGCACTGACTAATTAAGGGGACGCACTAGTATATAGACCACATAGCCTATTTCAATAGAATCGACAGTCACCATCCAAACGAGCATACAATACTATACGTATTTCGTGTCCCTGGATACGACTCACTTGTATCATTAAGTTGGTACAAACAATATCTATCCTATTACTATAGAGGACGTAGTCCTATTCTTTATTAAGCTTATATAGTTATAATTAGGAAACTATAGTAACGGTTTAGCCTTTTCTATATACTATACGGTAGAAGGCCGCGGCACTTATATAGTAGTAGTTAGTTATAGATAGGGTAATAAGGGGTTTCTTAGGTTAATATCCTGGGGAGTAAATAGAGGCGGCTAGGCTATGCCCTAGGTAGGTCTCTCTACAGTATTTAAAGTTAAAGGTTACATCTCCCTTTTTCTAGTTAATAGCTAGGTTATATTATTTAAGCTAGTTTATTTTAAGGATAATAAGGTAGTTAGTAAGTGGTATAATATAGGCCTAGAGCTCTTTCTAGTGCCCATTTATATCTAGGTGGAGTTATACTATATAGGTAATCTTCTATATAGTATAACTACTATTAGCGAGTTATAGGGCGCGGGCTTTAGTAAGGGGAAAGGTAAGTGGGTTATAAGTGCGCACAAATTAGGTATCTATAAATTTATTAGTAGCTCTGTAATTAATTATAGAACGGCTTTTATATTATTTTTTAGCAGTAGTTCCTATTATAGGTAAAACCATCTATTTCCGGTTATTTATTTTTGCTAAGTTATTTATTAAGCAAGCCAATATATAGATCCTTCTATCCTTAGGGCGTCCTAACCTACAACTTAGGGCTAAGACTTAGCGTTTTCTGCTTCCATATCTAACTCTACCGCTATTACTACGTCTTTATCTTATATAGTATTTAGGATATTAGGTTAGGTATTAGGCGGTAGCTACCAAACCTAGCTATTAGGTAGTTTAGGTTATTATAATAATAGCCTTTTTAACGGCATTTATAGCAGCATCCTAGTTTTTAAAATAGCTTATACTCTCTATTTAGGGGTTTTTATGGAAAGGTTAGTATAAAGAGGTTAATATTAGCTCCAGTGGTATTTAAGGTAGTAGGCGTTAGTGGCTTAATATATATAGATTTAGTGGACCCGGAAGGCTTTTATAAGGAGGTCTTTAGATAAGGGTTAGTAGTAGCACTCTAATTTAGTCGTTGTTTAATCTTCTATAGGGCTACTACTATATTATAAACATTATTATAATTATGGCTAGCGGCTGCGTAACTAAGGCGATAAGTAACTTTTTTAAGGAAATCTTTTTAGTCTTTAGTATTATCTTAGGTAAGGGCTCCGGTGTATTCCTAGAATTTAATATAGAATTTATTAAATAATTTAGTAGGGCTTATCTTTAGGGTATATAGTTTAGCTTGGTTGGTGGCTAGTAGGTTATAGTCTTAGTACATTAGGTTAAGATTATTAAAGACTTCTTAATAGGTCTGCTACTTCTAGGGGCTATTAGTCTCCTATTAGGCGAAGAGTCTATTAAATAGTGTACCTTTTATTCGCCCAATAATATAGCCAATCTTAGTGTCTTCCGTAGGGAAAAGGTAGGCGCTTTAAGTTAGTTTCTTGCGGATTTATATCTTCTAGTAGCTATATTCCTTATAGTCTCCCTAAAAGATTAGGGGATTAGGGTAGCGTATATTAGACCCTATAGTAGCAGCTTAGGTTTAATTATTATAGCTTTTATTATCGCTGCTCTAGTAGGGGTTCCCATTAGGTAAAGCTACTTAGCGCTAACCCTCTATTAAATATTAAGTAGGTAAGGTTGCTGGGGGCGTAGAGACTTACATAGTGTTATATGCAGTAGAGAGGTATCTAGTATTATTATAAATATGCTTATTAAGCTAAGATTATAGGTATTTAATTATACCCTCTTTTTTAGTAACTGTAGTAATAAGTATAATCTCAGCCTTCTTTAACTATTAGATGTCGCGTTTAGACATATAGAGGTTATCTTTAGTTTCTTAATATATGTTATCAGCAAGCGCCTTATAAGCTTATAGGTCTTAGATAATATCACGATCTTAGGTATTATGCATCTCAGCTTATATAAGCTTTAGGTAGTAGTTCTGTAAAAGGCAGTAGTATTTATTAGGTTCTTATGCTACCATTTTTACAAACATCTTGGCGTCTTATATTTTAATTTTAATAGGTAGTAACCCTTCCGCTTACTTATCCGTAGTTATATAGTTAATAAAAAATAAGATATTATTGGTGTCCATCTCTTTAAGGATTAAGGCTAGGGCTAATAAATTAAATTCTCCTAGGATTAATTGGCGTTATAAGTTAAGTATAGACATTAGATTATTCTTTAGGTTTAACATAATAGCTAGTAAGAAATGTCGTCTTACTATTATAGGTTCCTTAGAAGTATAAAGTAAGGTAACTTATAAACCCGCTGCTTCTAGTAGCGCCTATAGTATTACAGAGACGTAGAATTGGTTATAGGCTAAGCGTTGGTAGTAAAAAGGCGCAATATAATGTTATGGGACGAGGGTAGTAGCTATAGAGCGTATATATTTAAGGAGTCTACAAGATGTTACGCGATCAATTATAAGGGTCGAGGGCGTAAGGAGGTAATATGCCTACGCGTAGCTGACGTAAGCTATACGCGAGGTGAATGTAAGAGCATGGGGCTCTCCTATAGAGGCCCTTACGGTAGGGTTCCGTAACATTATATAAGCCCTATAGAGTTAATGGGTTCCTATAAGGGCTTAATAAAACCTCTCTATTTTATAAGGTATATATATTAAGGTTTCCGTATATTATACTTAATATTATTAATTTTTTTAATAAAGTACTTATTCTTGCTATCTACTTTAACTAGTAGGGGAGGGTCCTATATTTATTTAGGTAGGGTATCTAATATAGTCATAGTAGGGTAGATGACTAATATATAGAATATAGGGTGGATTTCAACCGTATTAGGGAGTTTTAGTTAGTAGGCGTAAGAGGAGATAACCTTCTCAACCTTATAAGGGCTAGCGTTCTTCTAATTAAGCTTCTTAGCGGGTTATTTTATATTTATATTTCTTATATTTAGCTAGATAAAGTTACTAATTTAGTAGGCTAGTGCTAAGGTTTGTTTTTTATTTGCTATAGCTTTATAGATAGATTAAGCCTATATTATTTTATTAGTAAGGAACTGCTATAGTTCTTCTATCTTTTCTATAAATTTATGTACTATAGTATTAGAATGCTTTCTGCACCTAGTAGATTGCAGACCCTAGACGTTTAGTAGCTCTAACTATTCTGCCAGCTTATAGACGTTTCTCTAGCTATTTAACTATCTATTAATACTCTGCTTTTTATTATAGGCTTTAAGAGCCGTATATTAATTAAGGATATTATGCTTTTAACCTAATGTGGTAGGAGTAAGTGCAGTCTTTAGTACTTAAAGCCGTTTGTATACTATGTTAAGGCCGTTAATAAGTAGAAGGTCGGCTGTCGATATTAATCAAATAGTATAGTTACTGATATTGCTTATGGCCTGCTCTCTCTTCTAGTATATGCATAGATTGTCCTTGTACTCGGCGTAGAGTTAATTATAAGTAGTGGGTTGGTTTAAATCTAGTTGGGCTATTAAGGTAGCTGCAGGAAGTACGTCCGTAGGTATAGGTTAATTTAGTAGTTCTAGCTTTAGGAGCGTATCTTTCGTCTTAAATAGGTTGATATACTGCTATAACGTATTTCACGGGTGAGCTGGTCAAACGGGTGAGCTGATCACTTCAAAAACACACCAAAAAATGGAAAAATCACACTTTAATATCTTAACAACCACTTAATAATAAATTTTAATAATTTA